>Ga0190326_1000120_pt1 | contig 11628 bp, 11 predicted proteins | sample 4870111112_MG_FD_165049 | JGI IMG/M metagenome (GOLD analysis project Ga0190326, IMG submission 165049) | Hydrothermal vent sediment bacterial communities from Southern Trench, Guaymas Basin, Mexico - 4870-11-11-12_MG | ecosystem: Environmental > Aquatic > Marine > Hydrothermal vents > Sediment ... | reverse complement strand
ACTCAAGAGGATGGAAAAAATACCATACACCCAAGAACCTCTCCGTTTCAATTTCGATTGAGGCTGCAGAACTTCTTGAGCTTTTTCAGTGGACCACGAGCGTCGAGGATGAGATGAGAGTTCTTGGAGAAAGAGGCAAGGAAGTGGAGGAAGAGGTAGCAGATATTCTCATCTACACTCTTTTCCTCTGCGATGTTGCCGGAATTGACCCGTTAGTGGCTGTTAAGAGGAAAATGGAGAAGAACGAGAGGAAGTATCCGAAGGACAGGGTTTATGAATTCTGAATAAATCGACAACAGTTATTAATCTGCCAGCAAACTGACTCCATGCTTCCGGACGTTCAGCTTCTGAAGCCCGAAATTCCCATAGGCCTGAGCAGAGTTGGTGCTACGGGCATCAAAAAGCTCGTGGAGGTTCAGAGAGAGGGAAAGAGGCCAGTTATTTTAATCTCAACCTTTGACGTTTTCGTTGACTTACCTGCTCATCTGAAAGGCGTCAATCTCAGCAGAAATTTTGAGGTTATAGATGAAGTTCTCGAGGCACTGACAGCGAAACCCATTGAGAACATTGAGGATTTAGTTGTTGAGATAGCAAACCACCTTCTGGTAAGGCACGAGTATGCCACAAAAGCGGAGGCGAGAATGAATTCAGAGCTAATAATGAGAAAGAGAACGCCAAGAACGGGGCAGAGAACGCAGGAAGTTGTGAAAATTTTCGGCGAGGCAACGTTGAGCAGAGATGGAAACAAAATTGTAATGGTGGGTGTCGAGGTTACTGGAATAACAGCATGTCCGTGTGCTCAGGAACTCGTCAGAGCGAGCTCAGCAGAGAGACTGGCTAAAATGGGATTCGATGAGGAGACAATCAAAAAAATTCTCGATGCCATACCGGTTGCGACACACAACCAGCGTGGGAGGGCAACGCTAAAGGTTCAGGTTACTGACAGCTTCAAGGTTCCCATATCAAAGCTCATTGAGGTCGCTAAGTCATCCATGAGCTACGAAACTTACGAGATTCTCAAAAGAGAGGATGAGCTTGCTGTTGTTGAGGCAGCACACCGGAACACGAGGTTCGTTGAGGATGGAGTCAGGTATATGGCGATGGAGCTGCTGAAAGCTTTCCCCGACGCTCCGGGAGACATACTGGCGTTTCTGCGGCAGGAGAATGAGGAGAGCATCCACCAGCACAATGTCGTGGCGGAGAGGTTTGCCACGTTCGAGGAGTTGAGGAATGAAATTGGCTCTTCTGATGCTTCTTGCAGCAACTCTAATTGAGGTGTACCCCAACCCCTACGGGCTCGATGAAGCAGAGTACGTGAAGTTCCACTGCAACTCAAGCTGTCAGCTAAGAGATTCCAACGGATTGGTTAATGCTGATGCCGGAACGCATATAGCGACAAAGAATCTGAGCTATTTTGAAGAGAGGTTTGGATACAAGGCGGACATTCAGTTTTCTCCAAAAATGGCTCTCTCAAATGAGGGAGAGGAAGTGTGTGTTGAGGATGCCGATGGAAAAGACTGCTTTCACTACGGTAAAGATATCGAGTTCCTCGATGAGGGGGTAATTTACTACAAAACACCATCCGGATGGGATTTTCGGTATGAGGACTGGAGCAACTTTTCATGCCTTACAGAAGTCGTTGAGGGAAAGCTGATCATAACTCCCTCCGATTTCTGTCTTGATGATGGATGGGTTGTTGCCTCATACACATTCCACGCACCATTCAACCCCTCAAAGCTTTTTGTTGACGCAAGGGCAAACAAACCATGCAGAGAGTTCGAAACGAGCACAGTTTTCCTATCCTCTCCCTCCTACAGAAACTTCCACTACAAGTTTGCAGTGAAGAACGACAGTGTTGCAATCACAACGGAGAACTGGCAGTTCAGCAAAAAGGGCTTTATCGTAGTTTTTGAGAACCACAATGTGTCAAAGATGCTGTTACAACTGCTCGAAAACGACAGGAAATACTCAACGAACGTCTCAAAATCGTGCTCCGAGTGGGTTTACAGAAATGGTGCTGGCGGTAAAGTTTTGACCTTTAAAGCTCCCGTAACCGTCTTTATTTTGCCGGACTGCAACCCCGTCCTTGAATTCATCTCCTCAGCCAAGCAAAGGCTCTATATCATAGCTCCTTACATTGACTTCAAGTGGTACAAAGATGGCGGTCTTCTTGGGGCAATTAGAAAAGCGAAGCAGAATGGAGCTAAGGTAAAGGTTGTGCTGAATTCAAGATATGCCTCAAAGGATGCTGTGGAAATTCTCAGGGAGGAGGGTGTAGAGATAAAACTTGTAGAGAAGCTCCACGGAAAGGCCGTGGTAGCTGATGGAAGGCTCCTGATAACCTCTGCAAACATGAACATGTACGGGTTTAAGCTTAACAGAGAGGTAGGGGTGATTATTGACAGCCCCAAGGCTGCTGATGCTGTTGTTGATGAATTTGAGAGCAGGGCAGTATCACCTTTGGATATCTTGCTAACTCTTGCAGCCTTTCTTGCCTCGGTTGCAGTTTTCAGGAGAATGAAGGATAAGCTTTAATTATCACCTATGCGGAAAATAAAGTGAGGTGTCAGAATGGGACTGATGCTTGCCATAAGAAAGAGGTTCGGATTCATTCTGAAGCTGTTCTTCAAGAAGGACAAGATGAGGATAGGTATTTACGGCCCTCCAAATGCCGGCAAAACAACTCTTGCAAACAGAATTCTCAGGGACTGGACTGGAGATGTAATTGGTTCACCAAGCGATGTACCGCATGAGACGAGGAGGGCCAAGTTAAGGGAGGGTGTGAAAATAGAGGTGGATGGAAAGTCTCTCACGATTGACATCGTCGACACTCCGGGACTTGCGACGAAGATTGACTTCCACGAATTCTTGAAGTATGGTTTGGATGAAGAGGAGGCAAAGAGAAGAGCCAAGGAAGCGACTGAGGGTGTTATTGAGGCGATAAAGTGGCTTGACGACCTCGACGGAGTTTTGCTTGTCATGGACGCCACCGAGGATCCATTCACCCAGGTGAACGTGACCATAGTGGGTAACATGGAGGCGAGAAACCTCCCCCTGCTGATAGTTGCCAACAAAATAGACCTGCCAAACGCCTCTCCGGCAAGGATAAAGTCAGCTTTTCCACAGCATCCCGTCGTGCCGATTTCTGCTTTGAAAGGTATTAACATAGACTCGCTTTACAAGGCAATGGCCGAGAGGTTCGGGTGATGGAGATGGAAGGGGTGCAGATGCACCTGATATCGAAGGAGATGCTCGAAAAGATGCCCTCTATGGAGAAGCTGAGGATGATTCTGGACAATGTCAAGGAGGGGAAGATTGTTGTTCTTGAAACCGGCCTGACTCCTGAGGAGGAGGCTAAGTTAATCGAAATGACGATGCTGGAGATAGACCACGAGAATTTCATAGGTATAGAGGTGGAGTCATACCCGGTTAAGGAAAGGAGTATGTTTTCAAAACTCTTCGGAAAGCCCAAGGGTAGGCTGACGGTTATAGGCCCCGCAAACAGGCTCAAAACCATCGAAAAGCAGGCTGATGTAATCAAAGCTCTCGTCCAGGTTTAGGGGTTTCCATGGCTCACAGATGCACCAAATGCGGAAAGCTCTATCCAACAGGCGACATGCGGTTACTTCAGGGATGTGAGTGTGGGAACAACAAGTTCCTCTACGTTCCTGATGAGAGGGGGCCAAAGGAACCGGAGAAAGTCGAGGAGGAGATAAGAAAAGAGTTCACGGAAATGGGAATAGAGACGGTTCGCATAATTTCTCCCGGAAAGTACGAGATCAACATAGAAAGGCTTTTGCAGGGTGAAGGGATCGTTATCGCCCTTCAGGAGGACGGGAGGTACGTTATCCACCTCCCCTCTTTGTTGAAAAAACGCAGATCCAAGAAATAGTTAATTTTAAATAATCGTTTGATGTTTAATCGAAAGTGGAGTTCAACATAAATTTTTGGAGAAAAGTCGTGGACAAATCTCTCGCAGCCATTTACATAACAGATGAGAGAGGTAAGGTTCTTTACGTTAACGATATTGTGGAGAGGGCCACTAAATACTCCAAAGAGGAAATTTACGCTATGGACAGTATTTTCGAACTCGCTCATCCAGAGGATCGTGATTATCTCAGAGAGGTGTTCAACAAACTTGGAGAGGAGGGGAGATTTTACGAGTCGCGCTATGTAACCAAAGACGATAAGATCAGATATGTTTGGGGATTTGCCGCAAAATTCAACTTTTCGGGCAAAGATTATATGATAGGCAACTGGGTTGATGTTACGAGAGTAAAAAAACTTGAACAGGCTTTAAGAGAGAGTGAAGAATTCTACAGAACGCTTGTCGAGGACTCTCTGACTCCTGTTTACCTCCTTCAGGATGGGGTGATGGTTTACGTTAACAAGGCATTCGAGGAGGTTACTGGATACAAAAGGGAGGAGATTTTGGGCCGAGATCCCTTTTTCCTCATTCATCCAGAGGATAGGGATCTCGTTTACAGGAGGTATGTTGAGAGGGAGAAGGGTATAAGAGATACCATAGAAACATACAGCTGGAGGATAATCACGAAAGACGGCAAGGTGAGGTGGGTTACAGCAAGGCCGGGAAGGGTTACCTACAGAGGGAGACCTGCAGTTGCCGCTACCGTTGTTGACACAACCGATATTCACAAATTAAATCTTGAGCTCAGGAGGAGGGGAGAGTATTTATCTTTCGTGAACAAGATTATGAGACACGACATTGCAAATGCGATCACGGCAATCAGGGGTGTTCTGGAAGTCATAAGGGAATCTCCCGAAGAGGCTGAAAGGCTGATACCCTTAGCAATCAGTAAATCTGATTACGTTTTCAATCTTATTAACGATGTAAAAGAGCTTGAGAGAGCTCTTGAAGAACTTAAGCCAATAAATGTTGTTGAAATTGTGAAAGATGTGGCCGAGCAGTTCAAAAACGTGGAGGTGGATATCGGGGCAGAAAGAGTTTTTGTGATGGGCAATGAGGGGCTGAGAACCGTATTATATAACATCCTGCAGAATGCAATGGTGTACGGAGGTGGAAGGGCCAAGGTGGAAGTTTCAGCAAATGAAAGTAGCGGGATAATAAGGGTTATTGATTACGGAAAGGGCATACCTGACGAAATCAAAGAGAAAATTTTTGAGGAAGGTTTTACCGAGGGAAAAGGAACGGGGATGGGCCTTTACATTGCAAAAAGGATAGTTGAAATCTTTGACGGAGAGATAGAGGTTAAGGATAACAAGCCAAGCGGTGCAATTTTTGAGATAAGAATACCGAAAATTAAAGAGGGAGACTGAGGGCTCTTGTAGGGCAAACCTTCACACATGCCCCGCAGTGAACGCACCTCTCTGCATCCAGTATTACTCTCTTCTCTCCGTTGAAAGTTATGGCCTCAGTTGGACAGATGCTCACACATGCCCCGCAGTGAACGCACCTCTCTTCGTCCTTCTGAACAGCTTCAAGAAGTTCAAAAACTTCAACTCCCTGCTTTTTCAAAATGTCCTCGACTTCCTTGGCTTTTTTATCGTCAACTTCTATTAAGATCTCACCCCTTCTCGCACCAACTGAAGCTCTGAGTATGTTGATCAGAGTTCCGGTTTTTAGTGTAGCTTTAGATAATACCGGTTCCTTAACCGTTTTGGAGTCGAATCTGAGCAGAAGCTTCACACTATCACCTCGCTATCAATCTGCTCAGGTCTTCGCTTGTCACTATCCCTAATACTTTCTTCCTCGAATCAACTACAGGCAGCGCTGAGATATCGTTCTTTTCCATTTTTCTCGCTGCAACCTCCACCGGCTCGTCGGGATGTGTGTAGATTACCTTTCTCGTCATTATCTCCCTAATCACCCCTTTTCTTTTCCTTGCCACAGCTTTTGCAATATCCCAAGATGTAATTATGCCGACAAGCACATCTTTTTCGACCACCGGCAGATGGTTGATCCCTTTGTCAATCATAATTCTGGCAGCCTCCTCTATTGTCGTGTCGGGTGAAATTGTGTGTGCCTCAACCATCACGCTCTTTACAACCTTTATTTCTTTCTGCCTCATTGGCTTGAAGACCCCCTTTGTCGGAATTCTGTCTACCGGGGCTGTGAGGAAAAATTCTCCCCTCCCAATTTCTCGCTTAAGTTCTTTCATTATCTTCTCGGCCATGTAAAAGCTTGAAAGTGGTGAGACCCTCACCTCCTCGCCGTTTATCTCAACTTTTCCGCTGATCAGCTCCTCATACGTTACCTTCCTCACCACCGGTCTGTCTCTCCTCGCAACACCGAAGTCAATAATTTTGGTCTCTATCTGGCTATTTCTTACTGCTGTAAATCTCGCCATGTCTGCGTCAAGTATTGGAATGGGAATGCCTATACCGACGAAAAGCGTTGCACCGTAACCGGGGAAGAAAGCGGCTTTCATGTATTCGGGTTTCATCTCCTTAAGATTTCCCTTGACCATCAGAGTCCCGTAAGGAGGTGCGTGCTGCGTCCCCTCGCCAATAACATACCCCTTCGCCCCGCAAAGGAATATTCTTGTTCCAACGCCAATTGTTCTGTATTCGGGGTCGTTGTTGAGGGGGCTAATCTCGCCGGTGCCTGCAAATGTTACGTTACCAAAATTCGGAAGGAGGGTGCCCATGTAAGTCCTCAAAAGTCTGTCTGAGCTGTTTGTTGCTGCGTTATACCTCTGATAAGCGTTTCTTGGATTAAGCATGACTGCCTGGTTGACATCTTCCAGCGATATTTCCGTGACTATCTCCTTTCTTGGGTAGCAGTCCGTTCCGTATGCTGTTGCCCTCAGCTCAACCTCTCTACCTTTAACAAGCTCCTCTATAACATGACTTCCTCCGTACTCCTCAACGGTCTCGGATAATTGAGCAGCACCAAGGTAAGCGTCAACTGCCGCAATGCCGGTGTAGGCTTCAACATCGTTCATCCATACTCTCTGCATTTTTATGGGTGGGTCGGAATGACCGAAATTGAAAAAGGCTCCACTTGAGCACATCGCTCCAAATGTGCCAGTTGTGACAACATCCACTTCTTTAGCAGCTTTTTCAGCCCCAAGCTCCTCCACAATCTCTTTCATCTCGGCAGCAGTGACGACCACAACGTTACCCTCTCTGATCTTCTGGTTTATCTCTTCAATCGTTTTGACCATGCATTCAGCCGCATGTTGAGGTATATAAACTTTTGTAATGTTAAGTCTGTGTTATATTACTGTCGGTAATATGAGAAAGAAAAAAGAGAGTTTATTTTTCGATACCATAAAAGTCGTACCAGCCTCCTCTGCTTCCGGGCTTTTTTCCAAGATAGCCGGAGAGAACGAGCTTTTTCAGTGTGTTTGGAGGAGCGTAGTGTTTTTCCTTCGTTTCCTCGTACATGTACTCGGCAATGTGCAGCATAGTATCGAGGCCAATTAAATCCATGAGTTCAAATGGACCCATTGGAAAGCCGAAAGCCAGCTTGCACATCTCGTCAATTTCCTTTATCCCGCCAATGCCTATCTCGAAGAGCCTTATGGCCTCAACAAGCCATGAGTTGATGAACCTCGTTGTGAAAAATCCTGGCCCGTCACCAGCCTCTATGGGTATTTTACCCATCTTCTTCGAAAGCTCTACGGTGAGGTTGAAAGTTTCATCGCTCGTCAAAGCCCCTCTTACAACCTCAATCAGCTTCATTACCGGAGCGGGATTGAACCAGTGCATGCCGATAAACCTGTCCTTTCTTTCAACAGCCGTTGCCAAATCTGAGATCATTATTGCTGACGTGTTTGAGGCTAAGATTGTTTCGGGCTTGCAGATTTTGTCAAGTTCGGCAAAAATCCTCTTTTTGAGGTCTGCTTTCTCGGTTACTGCCTCAATAACGAAGTCCGCATCCTTCAAATCTTTAAGAGAGGTTGAGGGTTTTATTTTTGACATGATGGCCTTTACTTCATCCTCGCTCATCTTCCCCTTCTCAACCAGCCTTCTCAGGCCAAAAGGCCCTGATTCGATGAGTTCCATCGCCTTTTTCAGCACTTCCTCGCTAACATCAACCATAATAACTTCATATCCGGTTCTCGCAGCCACCTGAGCAATTCCGTGCCCCATAACTCCGGCACCAACAACACCTATAACCCTAATATCCTCTACCCTCATTCAATCACCCCCCTTCAACAAATTTCCAGAAGTCAGGCTTCCTCTTCTCCATGAAGGCGTTCCTGCCCTCTATCGACTCCTCAGTTCCATAATACAGGCTCAGCCCCCCAACTCCAAGCTCCGTAATACCCGCCAGTCCTTCAGTATCCGCAAGGAAGGCGTACTTCAGCATTTTCAGTGCTGTAGGACTTTTCTCAAGCAGCTCGTTGCACCACTTCTCCACCTCCTCATCAAGCTTTTCGTGGGGAACTACAGCGTTCACGAGCCCCATCCTGAGAGCCTCCTCTGCTGAGTAAAGCCTGCAGAGGAACCAGATTTCCTTTGCTTTCTTAATCCCCACATTTCTCCACAGCTCTCCAGTTCCGAATCCGGGATCGAAGCTGCCAACTCTCGGTCCTGCCTGACCGAACTTTGCCTTTTCTGAAGCAATGGAAAGATCGCAGTTCACCTGCCAGACGTGTCCCCCGCCAACAGCGTAGCCGTTGACTCTCGCAATGACCGGCTTTGGAATGTGCCTTATCAGGAATGTGACGATCTGCCATCCCACTTCCAAAGGTAGAGCGGCAATAGTTCCCTTAAGTTCCTCACTGTCATATCCTTTATACCCACCCAAATCTCTGATGGACTGATCCCCTCCAACGCAGAAGGCTTTATCTCCTGCTCCTGTAAAGACTACAACCCCAATTTTTTTATCAGTCCAAGCGTCAATGAATGCCTTGCTGATTTCGTAAACCGTAACAGGAGTGCAGGCGTTAAGCTTTTCAGGGCGGTTTATGGTTATCCTTGCCACTCTACCTTCTTTCTCGTAGATGATGTCCTGAAACTTATCCATACTACCACCCATCTTCATCTTTTCACACCCAAAATCCTCCTTCCAATCAACCATTTTTCAATCTCTTTCGTGCCCTCGTAGATTTCCAGAACCTTGACATCTCTGTAAAATCTGGAAATATCATAATCGCTGAAATACCCGTATCCACCATGCATCTGCAAGCATTCATCTACGACTTCAACCGCGACTCTTGCAGCATACCACTTGGCCATTGCTGACAGCTCTGGGATGATTTTACCCTTGTCAATGGCTGATGCGGCTTTGTAGGTCAAACACCTTGCAGCCTCGATTTTAGTGGCAATTTCTGCAACCTTAAACTGGATGGCTTGGAAACGGGAAAGCGGCTCTCCAAACACCCTCCTCTCCTTGGCATAGCTCACTGCCAGTTCAAGAGCTCCTTGAGCAGCTCCTACGGCCTGTGCTGCAACCCAAGTTCTGCTCCTGTTGAAGAAGTCCATTATGTGGTAGAACCCTTTTCCTCTGACTCCCATCAGATTCTCTCCTGGCACGTGCACATTGTCAAAATGGATCTCTGCAGTATCGCTGGCTCGCATGCCAATCTTTCCCCTCAATTTTGTTCTCGTAATTCCCTCAGATTTTAGATCCACAATAATTGTGCTGAATCTTCTGTGCCTTTCGCCCTCATCTTCTGTTCTGCACAACACTATGGCGTAATCCGCTATGCTCCCATTGGTGGAGAAGGTTTTGGTTCCGTTTATCACCCAGTACCCGCCCTCCTTCACGGCTGTGGTCTTTATACCAGCAACATCGCTTCCAGCATGCGGTTCTGTAATCATTATCGCCATGATAGCTTCTCCTTTCGGTAAGGGAACAAGATAACTCTCCTTTTGCTCTTCTGTGCCATTTAGCTGCAGTGTTTCAGCCCCAATCGTTGTCCCCAATGTGGCAAATCCACAGCCAGGGTCTACTCTATGGAATTCCTCCCAGATTAGCGCATTTTCGAAGTAGCCATAACCCGCTCCGCCGTATTTCTCGTCAATAAAAACTCCAACAAAGCCATTTTTGCAAACCTTCTTCCATAACTCCCAAGGAAATTCCTCATTTTCATCACAGCTTTTTGCGAATTTTGGTATCTCACTCTCGGCAAACTCCCTTGCAGCTCTCTTAATGTCCTCTTGCTCTTTGTTTAGTTCGAAATAATTATATTGTTCAAACACTAAAAGAATATTAACTACTAAAAAATTTAAAATTTTCGACAATTGAACGGGATGATTGCTTAATTCCACTTAAGATTTCCTCTTTGCCACAGTAACCATGTGTCTCAGCACCCTCACAGCTCTTTCAGGAGTCGGGTAAACGGGAACACCGCTCTTCTCAATTTCAATCCTCGCCTTCCTGAGCTCCTCTATATCATCCTTCATTGTGAAGAGTACGGGCTTCTTGAATTCCTTAGTCCATGAAAAGTCAACACCAAGCTTCATGAGGCTGGGGATGAAGACGCCTGCAACAATGGCGTCTATGTTGTCATCTTCATTGAATATTTTCAGAATCTCATTGAAAACTTCATCTCCGCTCTTTTCGGCAATCGGATACAAATCGAGGGGATTGTTGATGCTGTGCCACTCGGGAGCGAGTTCGTATAGCTTTTCAAGTGTCTCCTCAGAGTACTTTGCTAGGGTTAGGCCATTTTCCACCACAGCATCAGCAGACATTACGCATTCAGCACCTGAAGGCTGGATTACTCCGACTCTCGAACCTTTAGGAAGGGGCTGTAGGGCGAAACCCTTGACGGTATCCACAAGCTCCTCGAAGTCGTAAACCTTCGCCACACCAGCCTGTCTGCAGGCAGCCTCAAAGACTTCCTCGCTCGTGGATATCGAAGCTGTGTGGCTTAAAGCACTCCTCTTTCCAGCTTCAGTTCTACCAGCTTTTAAGACTATAATGGGCTTTTTTGCGGACTTCATCAGTTCGTAAAACTTCCTGCCGTTTGTGAAACCTTCGAGATAAGTTGCCACAACTTCCGTTTTCGGGTCTTTGAGCAGGTAGTTTAAAACTTCCACCTCTCCAACATCAGCTTTATTGCCTATAGCCACAATTCTGCTGAACCCAACGTGCCAGAGGGGTAGAAGGATGAAGTTGGCAACAGCACCGCTTTGAGCTAAAACACCAATGTTTCCCTTACCCAATTTCCTGAGAATTGAGAAGAAGGTAGTCAAACCCGATTCTGGGTCGAGAATTCCCATCGTGTTTGGGCCGATTATCCTCATCCCGCTTTTTCTTGCTATTTCAACAATCTGCTTCTCAAGCTCCTTTCCCTGCTCCCAGCCCTCGGCAAACCCTCCGCTCAGCACTACAATCCCTTTAACACCCTTTTCTGCACACTCTTCAACAACTTTTATTGCGTTTTTCGAAGGAATGGCAATTACTGCGAGGTCAACCTTGTCAGGGATTGCACTGACAGAGGGATAGCATTTGAAACCCAGAATCTCCTCCGCATTGGGATTGACAGGATAAACTTTCCCCTTAAACCCCAAATTTTTGAGATTGTTAAGAACCATTCCACCGGGCTTGAGGAGATTTCTTGAAGCACCTATCACAGCAACACTCTCTGCATTGAAGAAGAAACTTATATCCCCAACCTCCATATCAAACCTTCTCCTCTCCCCAACAACAATCCTCGCATCGGCAACAACCAGTCCTTTCTCGTA
>Ga0190326_1000119_pt1 | contig 11641 bp, 9 predicted proteins | sample 4870111112_MG_FD_165049 | JGI IMG/M metagenome (GOLD analysis project Ga0190326, IMG submission 165049) | Hydrothermal vent sediment bacterial communities from Southern Trench, Guaymas Basin, Mexico - 4870-11-11-12_MG | ecosystem: Environmental > Aquatic > Marine > Hydrothermal vents > Sediment ... | reverse complement strand
CTCTTTATCTCTTCTGTTTATTTCTATTTTTACTCTTTGACCCGGTTTAACCTTTTTTGGATCACCTTTAAGCCATGCAAGGACTTTTACGCCCTCATCGAGCCTAGCGATTGCGACCGTATACGGATCGAAGTGGTCGAATGATGGAGGTTTTACGAATACGACTGTGAGTGTTTCAAGTACACCTTCCTTTTTTAGTTCAACCCAATCCATTTCAGAGGTTAAGCAAGAGGGGCAATCCTTTTGCGGAGGGAAGAAGAGTCTGCCACATTTCTTGCATTTAGTTGCTAATAGCTTACCTTCCTTTAAGCCGTTGTAAAACTCCTTTATGTTCTCTATTGAGATTATGTATTGGAGCTTTAGTTCTCTTATGTCAACCCATTGTATAGCTTTTGTCTTTTCATCTTGCATTACTGGAAATCCGTATTCTTCTACGACTTTTTTAATCTCCTCATTCAAAAACGATCACCTCCTCTCCAAACCGTATATCGTTACATATGTAAAGTGCCCAGATCCACCGACGTTGTGGGTAAGCCATAGTCCGTTCTTTATGTCTGCTTGTCTTCCACTTTCGGCTTTTTGTAGCAGTTGCTTATATGCTTCAACAGCCATACTTACACCGGTTGCTCCAATTGGATGTCCTTTAGCCTTTAATCCACCATCTACGTTAACGGGAATTTTTCCGCCGATGTATGTCTGCTCCTCTCTAATCAATTGAACTCCTTCACCCCTCTTGCAGAACTTCAGATCTTCGTAAGCCATTATCTCCGCAATTGTGAAGCAGTCGTGAACGTTTGCACCGTCTAACTGCTTAACTGGATCATCAATTCCAGCGAGTTTATATGCAACCTCAGCAGCGTAAACAGCTGCAGCAAGAGATGTATACGTTTCCCTTTTGCTTAAACTTGCAGTTCCTGTTCCAACACCCTGGGCTAAGATCCATACGCATTCATCGCATTTCAGCTCCTTAACCTTCTCCTCTGAGGCAAGGATAATGCATGCCGAACCGTCTGTAATCGGTGAGCAGTCGAAGAGCTTTAGAGGCCATGAAATGTAACGACTCTTCATAACGGTTTCTACGTCTATCTCCTTTTGGAATTGAGCATATGGATTCTTAGCACCGTAGTAGTGATTCTTTACTGCTACTTTTGCAAAATCCTCTTCAGTAGCACCATACTTAGCCATGTAGGCTGTTGCATGTAATGCGTAATACGCTGGAAACGTTAATCCGAAGTTCTCAAACTCCCAGAAGTAATTACCGTATCTTCCTATAAGCTCTACAACTGTTGGATTCGTGGATTCACGCATCTTTTCTATACCTAAAACCAGTACTATATCCGCTAAACCAGATTTTATTGCAGTGTATCCAACTCTTATGGCAGCACTTCCAGATGCACATGCAGCTTCAACTCTCATAGAACCCTTTGGAGCTAAGTCTGCGTACTCAGCCATTAGAGATGGAATGGCCATTTCACTGTTCCAAACTCCAGCGTTTCCAACGACAAAGAAATCTACATCTTTTGGTTCTATTCCCGCAGATTCTAATGCTTGCTTTATCGATTCCCAGCACAACTCTGATATGTTTACGTCTCTTCTTTCTCCAAACTTTGAATGTCCTGCTCCAATTACAGCTACTTCGGGCATTAAAAAAAATTGATTTATTTGCTATTAAAACTTTCTCAACTTAACAGTTCTGTCCCTCTTAGTTGAGGATATTCATTATATAGTCTTCTGTTGAAACGACTTTATCTATTTTCTTTATTGCCCTATGAATAGAAGATTTTGACACTCTCCTACCGAATAGGTATTCGGATATATCGGATATCTGTCTAATCGACAACCCAGAGTTGTGCAAATACCAACAGACTACATAACACTTCACGTACTTTCTCCATCTTTTGAACATACCCTTTTTTAGTGCTAGTTCCTCTATCTTTTCAAGTTTGTCTTTAAGTCGCATATGGTGTTTTTTGAAGGGGTATATATCAAATTTTCTACGCAGAATTTAATTGAAGATAATTTTATAAAAATTTAAAAATAATTAATGTTGAGCTATAATTTACTTAGAGGGACAACTAGATAATACCAGGACGAGTTAACTTAAGGGCACAAGCTTTAAATATTGAATATTTATGCTTTCTGCACTAAGTTAGCACATCCGTAATACCATATAGAAAGTTTTAAAAATTCTGAACTCCAGAAAGAGTTTAAGGAGGTGCCAGAATTGAGTGAATACTATGAATTTCAATTACTCATAAAACATATCTTAGAGAGCGGAGTAAGATACGCACCAAAACAAGAGATCGTTTACAGAGGAATACGTAGACATACGTATAGCGATTTGTATAAAAGAGTTCACAAGCTCGCCAATGCACTTGAAGAACTTGGAGCAAAGAAGGGATCTAAAATCGCTGTCTTAGATTGGGACAGCCATAGATATCTTGAATGCTACTTCGCAGTCCCAATGATGGGGGCAATACTTCACACGGTCAACATAAGACTAAGCCCAGAAGATATCTTGTATACAATGCAACACGCAGAAGACGATATAGTTCTTGTCAACAAGGATTTCGTTCCATTAATTGAAAAACTAAAAGATAAGCTTCCAACTGTTAAGAAATACGTAATCCTCACAGATGACGAAATGCCAGAAACGAGTCTTACAGACATAGAATATGAAGAAATGCTCAAAAATGCGAGTAGTAATTATGAATTTCCAGACTTCGATGAAAACACAATCGCAACTCTATCTTATACAACTGGAACAACTGGAAGGCCGAAAGGCGTTACATTTACCCATAGGCAGCTAGTCTTACACACAATAGGAGTTGGTATGGCTTTATGCGGCTGGAATACGATATTAGGAGAACCGATTTTAAGGGCGGATGACGTTTACATGCCATTAACTCCGATGTTCCACGTTCACGCATGGGGTGTTCCGTATATGGCAACACTTCTCGGCTATAAACAGGTTTATCCCGGAAGATACGATCCAAAGATCATAATTAAGCTCATAAAGGAGGAGGGAGTAACGATAAGTCACTGTGTTCCTACAATTCTACAAATGATTGTCGATAACTTGCCAGAAGGCGTAAGATTAGATGGATGGAAAGTAATAATCGGTGGTTCCAAACTTCCAAAGGGATTGGCTTTGAGGGCAAGGGAGAAGGGAATAGTGGCTATTGCTGGATACGGAATGTCTGAAACATGTCCAATCTTAACAATTGGATTTATAAAGCCAGAGCTAAAAGATCTAAGCGAAGAGGAGAAAGTAGAATACTCAATAAAAACTGGTTTTCCAGTTCCATTTGTCTACCTAAGAGTTGTCCATGAGGATTGGAGTGACGTAAAACCAGATGAAAAAGACATGGGCGAAATAGTTGTAAGAGCACCTTGGTTAACTAGAGAATATCTAAAAGATCCTGAGAAGACAAAAGAACTCTGGGCTGGTGGTTGGTTGCACACTGGTGATATAGCAGTTATGGACGAATACGGTTATGTAACGATAGTAGACAGACTTAAAGACGTAATAAAGAGTGGAGGAGAATGGATTTCCTCTCTAACGCTCGAAAATCTTTTGAGCTTGCATCCAAAGGTAAAAGAAGTAGCAGTAATTGGAGTTCCAGACGAGAAATGGGGTGAAAGACCCCTTGCTGTAATAGTCCCAATGCCCGGAGAAAAACCAACTGAAGAGGAGTTAAGACAACATCTTATGAAATTTGTTGAGGAAGGTAAGATTACGAAGTGGGCTATTCCAGACAGATTTGTATTTGTTGAAGAAATTCCCAAAACGAGTGTAGGGAAGATAGATAAGAAAGTCCTTAGGGAGAAGTTTAAGAAAGAGTTTGGGGGTTGAAATTATGGGTATAAGTTTTTCGTTTAGTGAGGAACAAGAAGATATTAGAAGGGCTGCAAGGGAATTTGCCGAAAAGGAATTCACTTGGGAGTTGGCTTTAGAGTGTGATAGGGAAGAAAAGTATCCGATGGATTTGGTGAAGAAGTGCATGAAACTTGGATTTCATGCGATAGCGATTCCTGAGGAGTACGGTGGTGGTGGATACACGGCTATAGAGCAGTGCATTGTGATGGAGGAGTTCTCTGCAGTGAACCCAGGATTGGCTTTAGCGTGTTTAACTCCAACATTTGGTATAGACATACTACTTAGACATGGCAGTGAAGAGCAGAAGGAGAAATACGTTGCAAGAGTTGCGAAGGGTGATGCAATAATGGGAATGGCAAATACAGAGCCTGAAGCTGGGAGTGATGCAGCAAATATAAAGACTAGAGCTGTCTTAGATGGAGATGAATGGGTTTTAAACGGGAGCAAGATGTTTATAACGAATGGAACCGTTGCAGACTTTATACTCGTTACAGCGAGAACAAGAGAGATGGATCCGAAAGCTAAGCATAGGGGAATTAGCTATTTCATAGTTGAAACGGATAGAGAAGGCTTTAAGGCTACTAAGATTAAAGGTAAGATGGGAATTAGGGCAAGTGATACTGCGGAGATAAGCTTAAAGAACGTTAGAGTTCCAAAGGAGAACCTCGTTGGCGAGGAAGGAAAGGGATTCTACTACATGATGGAGTTCTTTGATATAACAAGGGTTTGGGTTGGAGCACAAGCAGTAGGAATTGCAAGAGGTGCTTTAGAGTTAACAAAGAACTACGTCAAGCAGAGGAAAGCATTTGGAGTTCCACTTGCGATGTTTCAGTTTATACAGTTTAAGCTTGCTGAACTCGCAACTAAAATCGAAGCTGCAAGGAGCTTGGTTTATAGGGCAGCAGCGGTTCAAGTTGAAAAGGGCAAGCCCGATCCAGTTTTGTCTTCGATGGCTAAGTGGTACGCTGGCGAAGTAGCAGTTGAAACATGTGATTGGTGCTTGCAGTTCCATGGCGGCTATGGCTACATAGACGAGTATCCGATAAACGAGTTCTACAGAGATGCAAAGATAACTGAAATATATGAAGGTGCAAAGGAGATAGAGAAGCTCATAATAGCCAGAAACCTTTTAGGAGTAAAATAAATACTACATCTTTTTTTATTTCTTCCTTTATCGAATAACAAAGTTTGTAATTGTAGTCTTTTTTTGAATGGATTGTAGCCTTCACTAATCAGATTGTATAGGGTTCGATGCTGTTTTCGATTTAAGTAACAAACATTTGGCTTTAAAAACGAAATCCTTAGAATCTTATGAAAGCTCCCGAAAGGGAGAGTAGTAATGCAACATTGTTGATGAAGTATCTAAATCGACGACCAAAAGGAGAACTTTGGATAGTATTTATTAACATGAAGCCCGTAGTAACATTTAAGCATCAGTAAGTAGCCTTTGAGCAGTTAATTGGAAGATTATTACTAGGAAACGCATCTTGGAATGTTAGAACTGAGGTTTATACTCATCGATGGAGATTTACTAAACCGTTCTCTGAGTTAAATCTTTAACATTTCTGCCAATGCGAATGGATCAGTGGAAACTACTGATGTACCAGCGTATAACTCCATGCCGCCAATATCTGCTGTTTTGATTGATAAATCTCCTCTGTCAACGATCCTCGCAATTAAAAAATCGGTAGTACCAAGAGGAGGTATAAACACGGCTGCATTAAAGCTTCTAACCCCCATTTTGTGATATCGCTTCAAAACATAGCTCATAGATTTTGCCAACTCTGTTACGTTTTCAGATATTATAATCACTTCTTTTTCCTTTATAGGCGTTAGGTATGCCATGATTTTTGAATTACCAAGATTAAAACCAAGTCCAAGAGCTTCGTGAATTCTGTAGAGATCTTCAAAGTATTCTGAGTTATAATTTTTGGCATAGATTTTCCGCACAGAATCGTAGAACTCGTACTTTCCATATGGTTCTTTTGATATCAACGCATGAGCATGACCGTGAATTATGCTTGCTCCAGCTCTCCAGAGGCAGTTCCATACAAAGAACGGGTAAATAGCTCTTCTATCGTATTCACTCGCTTTCTCGAACCATTTAAAAGCGACATTGAGAATATCGTAAATCTTTTCCTCTTCATAAACGAATGGTGCATGATCTTTGAAGATTATTACAGCATGCAAATAGTCGTACTTTGATATGTTGCTGGCAGTTATACAAAAATTTCCCTCTATTCTGCCGAATATGTCTTCAGGAGTATTTTCTGGATTACAAAAGATATCTCCTTTGCTTTCATCGATAACCTTGTTTACATCTTCAGAAGTTTTAGTCATAATAGGCCTTTTCGATCTAAGCTTGTTGAAAAGTGTACTCTCATAAGTTATCTTATTCGTTACTCTAACTATCTGCTGTGCTTCATAATTTCTAAATTTTTCCTTTGCCTTCATAGACTTCGGCAACCGTAGCCTCCCAATTTCAATATAATACCGATATATTCTGTGGAATAATGCTCTATCACCGTCATCTAAATTTTCAACGAGTTTATGGAGATCTACGATTGATGGCATGAATTGACTTAGATTGCAACATTTTATCTTTGTTTTTTCCAAGAGGGATTTAATGAATTGATAACGGGCATATCACCATTCCACTTAATCCAGCATTTACCTTGGCATCGAACCGAAAAAGGAGATAACAACGTTTTCGATAATTTTAAGGGCTAAAAAGTAGAGTTAAATTGATGGATAGGTTGCTGATAGTTTCTAACAGATTGCCAGTCACAGTTATAAGGAAAAAAGGTGGATTAAATCTTCAACCGAGTGTTGGAGGATTGGCTACAGGACTTGCGTCAATTTCAAGAAAGTACAACACGTTGTGGATCGGATGGCCGGGCGTAGATGTGAAAAATTCGGAAGAAGAAAAAATTCTGGAAGAAAGAATGAAGTCTAAAGGTTTGCATCCCGTAAATTTGTCAAGAAGTGAAGTAAACGGATACTATCACGGCTTCTGCAACAAAACCATCTGGCCCCTTTTTCATAGCTTTCCTCAGTATACAATCTACAATGAAGAGTGGTGGAATGCTTACAAAAAAGTGAATGAAAAATTCTCAAACGTTATAGCCAATATAGCGAAATCTGATGATATAATCTGGATTCACGACTACCACCTCATGCTTTTACCAAATCTTTTAAGAAAGGAAATGCCAGATGCAAAAATAGGGTTCTTTCTCCACATACCCTTTCCACCTTTCGAAATGTTTAGACAATTGCCTTGGCGTAGAGATCTGCTTGAAGGTCTACTTAGCGCGGATCTCATCGGCTTTCATATATACGATTACGTCCAGAACTTTCTTCAATGCGTTCACTGTTTGCACGGATATGAGCATGAGTTGGGTAAATTGATCGTAGAAGATAGGGTTGTAAAGGTAGATGCATTTCCAATGGGAATAGATTACGACAAGTTCAAAGAAATTGCAAGTTCTCCAGAAGTAGAAGAAAAGGATTCGCAAAAAATTGGGAGGTCGAAGAATAATCTTATCCGTGGATAGCTCATGAGATCATATCTTAATCAAATATCTATAAAAGGGTAAATGCTCTGCTACTAATTTTTCTCAATTACGTTATAATTGCTTTCTTCTTTGTTGTACTTGTGGTAATCGTTTTTCCCTAAATCCTCTTTGCATTGAGAAGATTAGTAACGCTGTCTAATTTTTTAAGAACCTTTAAAATTGCCATTTCAATTCCTTAATATGGATTCTCTATTATTATTCTACGACAGTGGATTTTTGTTTGCAGCTACATAAGTAAAAGATAATTTTTTGACTTCCCGAAAAAGACATCAATACCCAGCGGTAGTAATAGGAGATAATGTTTGTAATCCCAGAAGTGGTAGTTTTAAAGCTTATGACAAAAAGTTTTGAAAGTGTTGTAGAAGGAATCGCAGCAAGTTTAGCACCAGTGATTATTCAGAAAACTTGGGAAAGAATAAAAAAGAAGAAAACGAGATCATATGTTGAAATAAAGAGCGTTAGGAAATTCTGGAAGATATATAGAAATAGAAGAAGTTTTAGAATAGGTGAGCCGGAATTAAGAGAAGGTATGCTCATAACTCTAAAGGGTACACTCTCGAAATACGCACCAATGATTATTGGCGATCCAATAAAGAAAAGAGAACTTCATAAAGAGTACCGCAAGAAGCTGAGCGAGAGAAAAGTTGATGACATGAACACGGTAGACCCTAAGTTAAGTCTAACTTCGGGAAATACCGTATGGCGAATAAAAATGGGCGATTTCGTGTATTTGGGGTTATATCAAGGGATAGTTAGGAATTCTATTCCTGTTTTTGTGAAAAAAGAATACTACGAATCCATAGAAGGCATTTTCTTCAAGAACGACAACCCCTACTGCGTCGATGTAGTTTTAACGGGATTTTTAGGAGAACTGCCAACAGAAGTCGTAAATAAGGTTGGACTTGTTGAAAAAGGATCAGTTTATGGGTTATTTGTAGGTGACAAAGGTACAAAAATCGAATATTTAGATGAAGCGGACTACCTAGATGGCGACATCTGGATCGCTCTGAAGGATGGGAAAAGAGAACATATGGTATGTAGGTTTCTTGATCTTGGAGATATAGATGATTTTGAAGACGAACTTGAAAAATTAAAGAAAGACGTTCTTTCAGCCAATCCAAACTCTCAAATAATTTTGCAATTCGATCAGGTCAATCGACCAATACAGGTAAAGCAGACGATTGAGATCGAAGACTGCTGGAAAAAGTTTTGGAAATTTTAGATTTGATATCAGATTTGTTCCTATTCACTATCCATGATCCACAGCCTTTACCCCTCGTGGAGCATAGACGCAACGGTAAATGGGTTTGGCGTTGCCACATCGACATGTCTAAACCAAACGACAGCGTTTGGAAACTTCTTAAGAGGTTTGTAGAAAAGTACGACTTAGCAGTTTTTACGATGGAAAGGTATATACCTAGGGATTTCAGGGGAAGATTTCTTATTGAATACCCTTGCATTGATCCACTCTCAGACAAAAACAAACCGTTAAGTCATACGAAGATACTCGATGTCCTCGAAAGATACGACATCGATCCAGACAGACCGATTATAGGTCAAGTTGCCAGATTTGACAAGTGGAAGAACCCTCTGGGAGTAATAGATGTTTACAGGTTGGTAAAGAGAAAAGTTAGAGATGTTCAGCTTTTGTTAATCGGTGTTTTTGCCCATGACGATCCTGAGGGAGAAGAATGGTATCGTAAAACGCTGGATTATGCTGATGCGGATAGAGATATCCACATTTTAACCAACAATGACGGTGTAGGAGATACTGAAGTCAACGCACTTCAGAGGTCGCTTACAGTTGCTCTGCAGCTTTCAATCAGGGAAGGATTCGGTTTAACTGTGACTGAAGCATTGTGGAAGGGTGTAAGAGTTGGAGGTATTCCCTTACAAGTAATCGACTACGTTACGGGTTTCTTGGTAGATGACTTGAAAAATGCAGCTGAAAAAACTGAAATTCTGATTAGGAGACCGTGACTGGCGAGACAGTTCGGAAGAAACGGTTTCGAGCATGTCAAAAACAACTTCTTGATAACCAAAGCCTTAAAGAATTATCTGAGAATGCATATAGAACTTGTAGGATTGCTTAAAACATAAGGATGAAGTTTGCCGAAAGTCAAAAGCACGTCATGGGTATGAAGGATAGCGAGCTAATAAATGAAACTATTTGCATTAATTGCATGTAAGAGAAAGATTTTCATTGCTTTTTACCATGTTCTCCTTTTTATTGCAATGAATACGACATCATTTCTTTAAATCCTTGCTTACATATCCTTTATCAAATAATATCGAGGCCGATAGAGCGTATATAGATCTTACTTATAACCAGATCTTCAACTTCGATTACGTCTCCTTCTTCGTAGCTAGTATAGCGCTTTTCAACCACATTTCTCACAACAATTTTTAATTTATTATCCTGTATATAGAAACTACCCTGAAAGATTTTATGAAGATATCTTAAGCTACTCGGATGAGAGTTAGCATCGCTTAAATAGCTCTGAGGCATAAACAAGACATGGGTCCTTTTGAGGAGCTCAAAAAGGATAGGTTTAGAGAGTTTCTTAGAGCAGAAATTTTAGAAATTTCTGAGGGATATGCAAGAGTTAAGGGATCAGTCAGAAAAGAATATTTGAACTTCCATGGAATAGCTCATGGTTCATATATAATGGCTCTTGCAGATTTTGCCTTTGCTCTTGCTGCAAACTCGGATAACACTAGGAAGGTAGCTGTTTCGATCAGAATAGATTTTTACAAACCAGCTTACGAAGGCGATGAGCTTATAGCAGAGGCTAAAATTATTCATGGCAGAAAATTAGTTTTCTGCGAGCTTAAAGTTATGAGGGGAGATGATATAATCGCTAAAGGGGAGGCGATTGCGTATGAGAAAGACAGAATCCACTAAGCTTTTTTAGATGAAAACAAGATGGAAATATTCAAAGCTTTAAACAAGCTTAAGGAGAAAATGCGGGGAATATAGTTCCACGGATACTGTATTGAGGAGAATCCCAAGCTGATGTAATCGTTGCAGTTGGAAGAGGTATTGAAAATGTTTCAAATCTTGCAGAAGAACTAACTGAGTTGCTTAGTGGAGTCTGTGATAGACAATAGCTGGCTGTTAAGTCGGAATTTCGGGCAAGACCGTGAAGCCAAAGCTTTACCTAGCTTTGGGTATAAGCGGAGCGTTCCAGCACGTCATGGGTATGAAGGATAGCGAGCTAATAATTGCTATTTTGGTGTGGCACACTATGGTGCCGTAGCAGATATATTCATGTAATACCTGAGCTCATTGAAAAACTCAAGGAACTAAAAGGTTAAAATTTTTATCCAATTACAGAGATGCTAAGAATTAGATATACGAAGGTGCAAAGAAGAATACATCTACTTAAAGCGTAAAACTTTATGTAACCAATATTTAAATTTTTTGCACGAACTGGACACATTCGCGAAGGAGGACATGTCAACATAATGATCTCAAATGATTATAGTACCAGATGAACAGCTTGCAGAAAAGATTCCAGCATTTAACAGGGTTTTTAGTAATAGAACAGAAGAATATCTTTACTCGCTGCTTAAACGAGCTAAAGACGGATTCAACTAAGCTACGCTTTCCGAAACCTTTCGTGTTCGAATTCCAGATTAAGACTTTTTAGAGCATCTATTAGCCAAGGAGCCTTATCTATAACGAATTTCGGCTTGTTATCGCAGTATTTTAGCACTTCTTTGATGAAAGACCTCGTTACAAGCCAATTTCTCGTTGGATATACTCTCATCAGAATTAGCTCATTCCTTTCAACGTCTACGGCTGAATAAACGTAATGTTCGCTTTAACAACTGTTTCATCTTAAGATTTCTTTTCTTCTTCTCCGTAGAAATCGGCAACTTCTTTATCCATTTCCAGATTGCAGTGTGGAAAACTCAGAGAGATTTCTGGCTCGTTGAAGAAGTCTGGATGTATATCGCTACCCCAAGTATTCTTACCTTTCTCGCTCAAACAAATTTAATCCCTCTATAACCTCCTTCAGCTTCATCAAAATTCATTGAACTGTATTCTGAAAAGGTAAAGTTTACGGGTTTCATTTCTCAAGAGTTATCGTTACATATGGAATTTTAACCTGATATCTGCAGAAACCATTACCATTCGGGTATAATAAGCCAAAAGATTTCACAACGTTAACACAGTAGT
>Ga0190326_1000117_pt1 | contig 11674 bp, 11 predicted proteins | sample 4870111112_MG_FD_165049 | JGI IMG/M metagenome (GOLD analysis project Ga0190326, IMG submission 165049) | Hydrothermal vent sediment bacterial communities from Southern Trench, Guaymas Basin, Mexico - 4870-11-11-12_MG | ecosystem: Environmental > Aquatic > Marine > Hydrothermal vents > Sediment ... | reverse complement strand
GGATTCGGAGAGGCTAGAGGACGGGAGCTTTAGGCTCATGGTGAAACTTTCAATTCCCCTGATGGGATTCGACGAAAAAGGCACCGGCCTTGCTTTGCTGGTTGACTTCTTTCAATTCCCCTGATGGGATTCAAGTCTTCAGGCATGTGTGCCACATGCGTGACGACTACCACACTTTCAATTCCCCTGATGGGATTCTCTATGCTCACGTCAGCCGTGAAATCCCTCGCTAACTCTTTCAATTCCCCTGATGGGATTCAGGGCTTGGCCTTACGTTATGAGGAGGAGAATAACGTTAACTTTCAATTCCCCTGATGGGATTCTGTGGGGGTTTTCTTCTTTGGTCTAGCAGCCTTTGTGTCTTTCAATTCCCCTGATGGGATTCCACCATGGCCCTGGTGGCGTTCCTGTGCCTGGCGGCCCTCTTTCAATTCCCCTGATGGGATTCATTCGGCCACGTAGAGTGTTCATACTGCGGAAAACAGCCCCTTTCAATTCCCCTGATGGGATTCTGGGGCCTCAAGCCAAAAACGCCCGTGGAGTGGGAAATCATCTTTCAATTCCCCTGATGGGATTCTTGGGTTCATCTCTATATTCACGAGTTAGGCAAAACGCCTTTCAATTCCCCTGATGGGATTCCCGATTGTGGTCTTCCACGCTTCCTCGCTCGCTTCCTCTTTCAATTCCCCTGATGGGATTCCCGCCAAGGAGAGCCACCTGTCCCTCACCTCCCTCTGCAACTTTCAATTCCCCTGATGGGATTCGAACCTCAAAGCTCATAGGATAACTCCCGAGGAAGCATCTTTCAATTCCCCTGATGGGATTCTCTATCCGTCATGGGCCTATCAGCCCTAGATCCCTCAGCTTTCAATTCCCCTGATGGGATTCATAAGGATGATTTCTTCAGGCATGCTAAGGCCATCCTGGCTTTCAATTCCCCTGATGGGATTCCGACCCCTTCCCGGGGCCCGTCTCTCCCTCGGAGTCCAACCCTTATAAGTTTTTCGCATGGTCCCATTCGGCGGCCCCTGACCTGCGCCAGCCCACGTGCCAGCGCCGCATGGTGGGGTTGGCCCGAAACCGGGAGAGGAGCTCGTCCTGCCATGATCCCTCCCGGTAATTTTTCGTGCCATAGCACAAAAAGAGAAGCCGGGTCCTCTGGTGGCTTGGAGGTGCCCCCATCATGCGGCAGGCCCCGGCGTGCCCTAAATGGCCTCCTCCGTGGGCCCAAAACGTTTTAGCCCAAAAGGGCCTTTACGGGCGGGGTAGCCAGATGGCCATACTGGTCGGCTCGGGCACGAAGGCCATCGTCCAGGGCATAACGGGCCGTCAGGGCTCCTTCCACACGAAGCTCATGCTCGAATACGGCACCAAGATAGTGGCCGGCGTCACGCCCGGGAAGGGCGGCCAGGAGGTCCACGGCGTCCCGGTCTACGACACGGTCCGTGAGGCCCTGGCCGAGCACGATGCAAATGCCTCCATAGTCTTCGTGCCAGCCAGGTTCGCCAAGGAGGCCGTCATGGAGGCCATAGAAGCCGGCCTGGAGCTCGTTGTGGTCATAACGGAGCACATACCCGTGAGGGACACGGTGGAGTTCCTGGCCCACGCAAGGAGGGAGGGCACCACCATAATAGGCCCGAACACGCCCGGGATAATAACGCCCGGGGAGTGCAAGCTGGGCGTCATGCCGGGCCACGTATTCGAGAGGGGCCCTGTGGGCATGGTGTCCCGTTCCGGGACGCTCACCTACGAGATAGCCTCCCAGCTCACCAGGGCGGGCCTAGGCCAGAGCACCTGCCTGGGCATAGGGGGCGACCCCGTCGTGGGCCTCACCTTCACGGAGGTGCTCGACATGTTCGAGGAGGACCCCGAGACGGAGGCCGTGGTCATAGTGGGCGAGATAGGCGGCAACCTAGAGGAGCTGGCGGCCGAATACATAGAGGAGCAGGGCTTCAGCAAGCCCGTGGTGGCCTTCATAGCTGGCCGGACAGCACCGCCGGGCAAGCGCATGGGCCACGCCGGCGCCATCATAATGGGGCGTGCTGGGACGGCTGAGAGCAAGATAAAGGCCTTCGAGCGTGTTGGCGTCCCCGTGGCCCGCACGCCGAGGGAAGTGGCGAGCCTGCTGGCCGAGAGGCTGAAGAAGGGCTAGGCTTTCCCGGCCCTCGACAGCAGCTCGGCTGCCTTTTCCTCTGCCTTCTCCAGGACCTCATCGGCCCTCAGCCTGACGTGCTGGCCCCCGAGGACAACGGGCTCCCCGTCCACGAAGACGTGTTCTACCGCCCCCGAGCGGGCCGAGTAGACGACGGCAGCGTAGGGGTCGTGGAGCGGCACGGTGCTGGCCTTCCTGAGGTCCAGGACCACGAAATCCGCCTTCTTGCCCGGCTCAAGCGATCCCACCAGGCCCGATAGGCCGAGGGAGCGGGCCGCCCTCACGGTGGCCATCTCCAGGGCCTCACGGGCCTTCAGGACCGTCGGGTCCCTCCTGTGGGCCTTGTGGAGGAGGCAGGCGAACTTGACCGTCTCGAGCATGTCGAGCGTGTTGTTGCTGGCCGGGCCATCCGTCCCGAGGCCCACGTCGACCCCGGCCGAGAGGAGCTCGGGGACCCTGGCCACGCCCGTCCCTATCTTGGCCGAGGCCACCGGGCAGTGGGCTACCTTGGCCCCCCTGGCGGCCAGCAGCCTAATGTCCTCGTCGGTCAGGTAGATGCAGTGAGCGGCGAGCGTCCTCGGGCCCAGCAGGCCGAGCTCGTCTAGGTAGCCCACTGGCGTCTTCCCGTGCTCGCTGAGGCACTTCTTGACCTCTTCTTCCGTCTCGGAGAGGTGTATGTGGATGCCTATGCCCAGCCTATCGGCTTCCTCTTTGACACGCTCCAGGAGGTCCCTGCTGCACGTGTAGACCGCATGCGGGCCCAGCATGACCGTTATCCGCCCCCCGTGTGATGGCCCGTAGCGCTCGGCCAACCTGACGGCCCCCTTAAGCAGTTCCTCGCCCAGCTTCGGGCCCGTTATGTCCATTATGCCGGGCGCCAGGACGGCCCTGAGGCCTGCTTCCTCCACGGCCCTGGCCACACGGTCCTCGTGGAAATACATGTCCGAGAAGCAAGTGGTCCCCGTCAGGGACATCTCAAGGCAGGCCAGGAGGGCCCCCCAGTAGATGTCGTCCGGCTCCATGGCTGCCTCCACGGGCCATATGTGCTCCCTGAGCCAGACGTCGAGCGGGACGTCCTCGGCCAGGCCCCTGAGGAGCGTCATGGGTGCGTGGGTGTGGCAGTTCACGAGGCCCGGCAGGACGGCCTTCCCACGGCCATCTATGACCTCCTCGGCCCTGAAGAAAGCGCCCTTGGGCCTGTCCGCATAGACTATCCTGTCGCCCCTTACGGCGAGGCAGGCGCCTCTTATGGGCTCCCTGCCGTCCATGGGGAAGAGGAGGCAGTCCCTGACGAGCAGGTCGGCTTCAACCACGGTCAAGGCGGGCCCCCTCCTCCCGTGCTCATTCCTCGCCAACCCCTATGCCCGCCAGCCGGGCGTATAGGCTCCTGAGCGTGGCCACCAGCTCGTCGAGGCTTAGGCCCTTTACGTAGGCCAGCGGTATCTTCTCCAACTCGGCCAGCCGGATGGCCAGTTCGTCCGGCCTGGCGCCGTGCATGACCACCAAGCTGGGCTTGAGCATGCTTATCCTGACGGCCACCATGGGCGAGCGGCCGTGCTCGACCCGGGTGAATATGAGGGCCCTCTCGCTCGTGTGGCCGAATACCTGGAGGAACTCCCAGCCCGAGAGGCTCTCTATGGCCCTAATGCTGTCTATGAGCGTGTAACCGTATATCGGCCGGGCCTTTTCCTCACGGCAGGCCACCACCTCGGCCCTTATGATCTCGCAGAACTCCCCGACCAAGACGGGCCTCGGGAACTCCCTCATGTCCAGTATGGCGTTCCCGCTCATCCTCTCGAGCCTTGAGAGCTCCATTATGAGCCTCCCGCCCCTCGCCTCATCTATGGCCAGGAGGGCCGAGACCCACTTCCTTATGAACTTCGTGCCCGGGCTCTTCCTGCGCCCGCTCTCATAATCGCTTATGACGGACGGCGAGACGCCCATCTTCTTGGCCAGCTCGGCCTGCGTAACGTGGAATAGCTCCCTCCACTTCTTCATGGCTTCCCCGGGCTTCCTGGCCATTATCACGTCGCCGACTATCATCTTGGACAAGAACTCCTTGGTGTCCCCCCCAGGTGCCCTAAGCACCATGGCACGATTTGGTGCGCCCGGGCCTATATATGCCTGACAAGGCCGCACGCTGCCAGCACACGGTCGAGCTCATCTCGGCCCATCCGGGCCTTGTAGGCCCTAAGGGCCCTTATGAGCTCCTCACGGTCGGGCAAGCCCAGGATGCGGGCCACCAAGCCGGAGAGGCCCCCTATGAAGACGTATTGGCAGATGCTCGTGAGGTTGGAGGGCCTGCGCCTTGTGCTGGCGCTCTCAAAATCCACGAGCCTGGGCTCAAAGACAGACAGCCCCTTGGGCTCAACTAGGACGTGGGAGTGTGCCCTGCTGAGCTCCCCGTGGTCAAGCCCTATTTGGTCCAATTTCCAGCACTTCACGAAAAGCTTCCTGAGGACATCTAGGACTTGCTCCTTGCTCGGGCCAGCTGAGAGCCATTCTGGCAGGTGCTGGCCTTCGATAAACTCCATGACGATTATATCGCTCGTGTGGGCCAGGAGCTTAGGGCCCACGCCCACCGAGTTGGCCAGCTTCAGCATCTCGGCTTCGTGGCCCAGGTCCTCCCTATCTGCATCAACACGCCTCACCTTCAGGGCGACCTTAAGGCCCGATTTGGTCCTTGCGGCCAAGACAACGCCTACATGGCCTTTCCCGAGCACATTCAGCTTCCCTATGGACTTCCGGCCGCAGAACTCAACGTGTGTTATGCCCAATTCCTTAAGCTGCCTCATCCTGTCCCTCAAAACAGCCTCATCTGGCCTCGGGTAGGCCAGGACGAGCGAGAAAGGCCTTTCAACCAGCTTCCCAACTTCTACCAGCAAGCCAGGCAGGCCTCCCGACCAAGAAGTCCCTCAGGAACTCGGGAAAGCCCTTCAGCTTCCCACAGAGCTCGGCCAGCTCCTCGCCCTCAAGGACCTGGAAGCCTTCTTCAACACACTTAGCCAGGAGGGGGGCCACTCCTATCTGACGTCCACCTTGCTCGGATAGGTTTTTGACGAGGAACTCCTTGGCATAAGGCCACTTGCGCTTCACAAGGACGACCCACCTATCGCCTTCGACATAGGGGCCCGAGACGAGGCCTGGATCGGCCATGTTCTTCCTCAGGAAGCGCTCAACGTGCTCTTCCACCCAGACGGGTGGACCGACCTTCTTGACCACGGGCGGCAGCCTTGAGGAAGCCAGCTCGATGAGGAGGACGCAGTGCTCTTGCTCGTCTGACCAGCCGGCCGTCCTCAGGACCTCAAAGCCCGCTCGGCCGAGGGTCCCCCTCAGGGCCCTGAGGGTCCTGAACACCTGGCCCCAGAGCACGTCGGGGGCCATGCCCTCCACCCGGGTGTATATGGCCAGCAGGGAGGTCCCCCTGGCCCTCAGCATGCCTCTTAGCTCCTGAAGGGCCGGGGGCCCGGGCTTGGGTGGGAAGAAGAAGGCATCGCTCGGCCTTAAGAGGAACTCACGGGCCGCAGCCATGAAGAGGCACATCTTCTCCAGCCTGACGGGTGCTGCCACGTTCCTGAACGGGTCAACCGGGTCAACCACTATCAGGTGGTGCCTGAAGAACTCACGGGCCTCTTCCTCACGGCCCTCATAATGGCCTGCCAGGTCAATTAGGGCCCCCTTGCGCCACCTCAAGGCCCCCTTGAGGACCTCCAGGAAGCCGCCGTAGTATATCACGAGGAGCTCGCAGAGGTAGCCGCTGAACCCGCCGACCTTTATCTCGGCCCCGTAGGCCCCTATGCCCTTCATGAACTTCTTCAGGAGCCTCACGTCGCCCTTCAGGCGGTCGGGCAGGTTGGCCTTGATGAAGTCCGTGTGGTAGGGCGTCCTGTCCGTGGCCGAGAGCCACCCCCCCGGCCTAACGTCATAGCAGGGCACCACGTTCACCCGGACGCCATCGGCCAGGCACTCCAGATACGGGTGCTCGGCATAACGCTCCACGTGCCTGAGGCCCTTTGTGGCCTCCTTGGCCAGCTCGAGGAACCTAGTCTTGAAGAACTCCTTGGGCACGTCGGGCCTGAAGCGGACGAATATGTCGACGTCGGCTTCGCCGCTGAGCCACGTGTCCTTGGCCAGGGAGCCCTCAAGCCTCACTTCTGCTTTAACGCCCTCTGCTTCCAAGAGGTCCCTGAGGCGCCCCATGATGGATTCGGCCATCGACATGACCTTCTGCCTTTCCTCGGGCTTCGGCGTTATGGCTTTCAGGACCCTTGAGCATATCTCCTCGTGGGCCCCCATTTCCCGTAAGTGCCAGCTCGAGCTGTTTATAAGCTGACCGCCCTCACAGGAACCTGGCCAGCAACCCAGGCCCCTCGGGCCCCCTCTTGAGGGCCGTGAGGGCGTAGAGGCCAGCCCGAGTTATGGCGTAAATGGTCCTACGCCCGAACGGGATGGCCTTCACCAGGCCAGCCTCTAGGAGGCGTTCTAGGTGCCTCTGGACGGACCACCAGCTCATCCCGAGGGCCCTAGCGATCTGGTTGCAGTTCATCTTCCTCCCGGCCAGGACCTCCAATATCCTGACCCTGGTCCTTGCGCCCGGGCCGTAGGTGAGCAAGGCCATGACTTCCTCCGGCAGCCTTGCCCTGAGGTGGGCAGCTCCCCTCACGCCCCTTGAGGCCCTCAGGAGGCCCGCAGATATCGGGACGGTGGTCCCCAGGAGGGCGAACACACGCTCGGCACCGAGGAGGTCCGAGACGAACAGGGTCGCCTCGGCCAGCTCCTCCCGTGTCAGGGGCCTTGCCCCGGGCTCTGGAGGGGCCAGGGGGGTCTCGAGGTGGACCTGGTCCGGCCCCAGGTCGGATAAGAAGGACGAGAGAGTCCTCAGGTGCTTCTCAGAGGCGTTCCCAAGGCCCCCGGGCAGCTCGAGCAAGGTCACGGACACTATCAGCTTTGAGCCTGATGAAGAAGCGGCCTTCCTGAGCTCCTTAAGGCCCCGGAGGACCTCCTTGAGGCCCGGGAGGGCATCGCTCGGCCTGTTGATGGCCTTCCACAATTCCACGTCAACTGCGTCAAGTTTTGCGACTACGCAATCGGCGCCAGATAAGGCCCTTACGACGCCTTCGTCCCAGAGGAGGGACGAATTGGTGAAGACCACGACCTCGGCCCCCGGGGCGAGCTCCTCCCTGGCCCTGAGGACCTCTTGAACCACCTCGGCCAGCTCCGGGTGGAGGGTGGGCTCGCCGTTCCCGATCAGGACGAGGGCGTCGAGCTCGTGGCAGGGGCGCAATTGGTTTAGAGCGCTCGCCAGGGCCTCGGCCACCGAGGCAGGGCTGGGCCAGCCCCGGACCTCGTCAGCACGCCCGACGATCTCTAGGAAGGGCAGCAGGGGGCAGTAGAGGCACCTGTATGTGCAAGCCGCCTTCCCGGGCGGGAGGACGTTCACGCCCAGGACGGTGCCGAGCCGCCTGGATATGTTGGGGCCGAACACTATGGAGCTTATGACCTGCCCCGTGTCGCATAAGGGCTCATAGGCCAACACCGGGCCCTCCACCACGAGGCCGCCCCTCGCCTTATCACTAATAGGCATGCGATTTGAGCACAACTTGCAATCGTATTTATTAGCTCGCCGGACCGGGCCCACCCGCCATGCGGACCACGGCCCCGAGGCCCGGGAGACAAGTGGCCCTCAGGACGGCCATAACGGCCATGATGACCGCCCTTGTTTGCGTGGCCACCATGGCCTTCACCATATACGTCCCGGCCACAAAGGGCTACTTCAACCTCGGGGAGACCATGGTCTACACCACGGCCATACTGTTCGGCCCCTACGTGGGAGCCGTGGCAGGCGGCCTCGGCTCGGCCCTTGCGGACCTTTTGCTCGGTTATCCGTTCTACGCACCTGCCACACTCGTCATAAAGGCCTGTGAGGGCTTCTTGGTCGGCTGGCTGACCAGGAAGGGCCTTAGGGCCCAGCCGGGCTTGAGGAAGGGCCTCACCATCGCCATGGCCTTCTTGTCCGGCTCCCTCCTGGGCTCCATAGGGGCCGGATACTACAGCGGGCCCACGACGTTGACCTTGGGGCCCCTTGAGCTGGAGGGCTTCGTGCCGGTATCCCTGTGGGTGTGCTTGGGCGTTGCCCTGGCCACCTTCATAACGGCCCTCGGCTTCAGCCTGGAGCCGGAGGCCGGCTGGCTCGTCCTCTCCATGCTCCTCGGGGGCTCCGTCATGATCCTGGGCTACTTCCTCTACGAGTTCGCCTGGTTCGGGTGGGCCGCCCTGGCCGAGGTGCCGGTGAACATAGGACAGGTGAGCGTGGGCATAACGGTCGCCATGCCCCTCACCAGGGCGGTCGAGAGGAGGGTGCCGGGCCTGCGCCAGGCTTAAGGCAGGAGGGCCCCACGGATGGAGTAGCTTGTCAGCGGTAGAAGTGGCCATAAGCGCCCTGAAGGTCGTGGAGCCAGAGGACCTGAGGGTCCTCAGGGCCCTGGAGGAGCTCATGACCGCATACGAATACGTGCCCGTTGAGGCCATAAGGAAGGCCTCGGGCCTCCACCAGAGGGAGCTGACCTACAGGCTCGACAGGCTCCACCAGCTCGGGCTGATAAGGCGTTGGACCGGCCCCTACACGGGCTACGTGCTCCGGATGGCTGGCCACGACCTCCTGGCCCTGCACGCCCTCGTGAAGGCAGATGTCCTTGAGGCCTTCGGCAAGCCCCTCGGGGTCGGGAAGGAAGCGGATGTCTATGACGCCCTCACGCCCGGGGGGCGCCGTGTGGCCGTGAAGTTCCACAGGCTCGGCAGGGTCAGCTTCAGGCAGACGAGGCGCCTGAGGGGCTACGTCTCGGAGGGCGTGTGGGCCGATTGGTATATCCGATCCAGGTCGGCTGCCAAGAGGGAGTTCAAGGCCCTAAAGCTCGCCTTCTCGGCAGGCGTTTCCGTCCCCGAGCCCTTGGCCAGGAACAGGCACGTGGTCGTCATGGACATAATAGAGGGGACGGAGCTGGCGAACGTATCCGCCCTCCCAGAGCCCGGGGAAACGCTGGCCGAGGTCCTGCTCAACGTCAGGAAGGCCTACGTGGGTGCCGGCATAATACACGCCGACCTGAGCGAGTTCAACATCATAATAAGGCCTGATGCCAGCATACTCATCATAGATTGGCCACAGTTCGTCTACAAGGACCACCCGAACGCCAGGCAGCTCCTCGAGAGGGACGTCAGGACAGTGCTCAAGTTCTTCAAGAGGAAGTTCAATTTGCGGGCCGAGCTGCCGAGGGCCTTGGACTTCGTCATGGGCCTCGTCGATTCCCTGCCCGAGCTCACTTAGGCGCCTCTAGCACCACGTATAGTATGTTGTTGCCCCTTATCAGGACGTTGGTCCCGTAGCTCATGACTGGTTGCCCGTTCACGAACTCCTTGGCCTGCGATAGCACCACGTTCATGTAGCCATCGCAGTATTCCATTATGCCGTGGTATTCAACGCCGTTCTTCAGCTTTATGATGACGGGCGAGTTCGTGAACCTGGCCAGCATGTTCAGCGGCTTGCGGTTGACCTCCATCCTCGCACCTCGGGCCATAGCTTTGATCCAGCCTTAAAAAGCCTTAGGCTGTATCGGGCGGGGATCGCCAGATGCCTTTTATAGTCCTCACATATACAACTCCTTTCCCTCTGCCGTGCTGCCACATGCCTGTTAAAGCCCTTTAAATAGGGGGCCTGGCGGGTAATACCCCGGGATGCTTGAGGTCGAGCCCATAGCCTTCGACAGCATGGGGACCAGGAGCATGGCCACCATGGTCAGGACGGGCGACCTCGTGGTCCTCATAGACCCGGGCGTCTCCCTTGCGCCCGTCAGGTATGGCCTGCCCCCTCACCCGCTTGAGCTGGCCAGGATGGAGGAGCATCACGACGCCATAGTGGAGGCTGCCCGTGAGGCCGACGTGCTGATCGTGACGCACTACCACTACGACCACCACATGCCGGACGAGCCGGAGATATTCGAGGGCAAGGTGGCCTTGATAAAGCACCCGAGGGAGAAGATAAATATGTCCCAGAGGAGGAGGGCTGCCTACTTCCTGAGCGTCCTTGAGGGCTTCCCGAGACGCCTGGAGGAAGCAGATGGACGTGAGTTCAAGTTCGGCGAGACCAGGATAAGGTTCTCCGAGCCCGTCTACCACGGGACGAACCCCAGGCTCGGCTACGTAATAGAGGTCTGCGTGGAGCACGGGGGCGACAAGTTCATCTTCACATCCGACGTGGAAGGCCCCTCCCTAGAGGACCAGGTGAGCTTCATACTGTCCGAGGGGCCCGACCTCGTCTTCTTAGACGGCCCCATGACCTACATGCTCGGATACCGCTACTCCGCCAAGAGCCTCCAGGCTTCCGTGGAGAACATGATAAGGATGCTGGAGTCGGGCGTCCAAACGCTCGTGGTCGACCACCACTTCCTCAGGGACCTGAAATACAAGGAGCGCATAACACCCGTTTACGATGTCGCCCGTGAGCACGGGGCCAAGGTCATGACGGCTGCTGAGTTCGCAGGCAAGCCGGTGGAAATGCTCGAGGCCCACAGGAAGGACTTATACCAGAAATCGCCTTAACGACCGCAAGTCTTATTAAACCAATCTAGCTTATCCTCCACGGGGAGGAGGTTGACGAGAAAGGCATACATCGGCCTTCTAGTGATATTGCTGTTGTCCGCCTTCTACACGCTGCCGGCTCAGGCGGCCACGGCCCCGGTGGCGCACCCCATCCTCAGCATCCGGGCGCCCGCCCTGCCGGACAGCGCCATCATAATATCGGGCGATTGGGTGGTAACGGGCACCGAGGTCCATAAGGACGAGGTCATAGTCCTCACGGGCAACCTAGTGGTGGAGCCGGGCGGCAACCTCACGCTCGTTAACTGCACCCTACTGATGAACTGCACCTGCCCGGAGGAATTCGGGATAACGGTCGAGAAGGAAGGCGTGCTCAAGGTGGTCAGGAGCTCCAACATAACCGCCCTGTGGCTGAGCCTGGGCCTGGAGTTCTGGCTGGAGGCTGATGCCAACTCCACCTTGTTCTTCAAGGGCAGCTTCTTTAGCGGCTTCTCCTACATGGCCATCGAGGCCAAGGAAGCCGTCCTGGAGAACTGCACCATCACGGGGCCCGGGAACTTGGACATAGAGGCCCCATACGATGGGGCCACCTTGGCCATAAGGAATTGCCGCCTGGATCAGCTCTACATCTACGTTTACGGCTACAACGGCCTCGTCGTAGAGGGGAACGAGATAGCTAACGCCTTCGGCCTTGAGATAGATAGCTGCCCGAACTGCGAGATAATAGATAACAAGATAACGGGCTGCTTCACCGGCATGGGGATATACTACAGCGATGGAGCCGTCATCAGGAGCAACGAAATAACCGATAACGCCCTCTTCGGCATCTTCGTGAGTTACTCGGACGGCGTGGTAGTGGAGGACAACTACATAGCGGACAACGGCGGCATGGGCCTGACCTTATCGGGCTGCACGGGCGCCACCGTGCGCTAC
>Ga0190326_1000112_pt1 | contig 12008 bp, 16 predicted proteins | sample 4870111112_MG_FD_165049 | JGI IMG/M metagenome (GOLD analysis project Ga0190326, IMG submission 165049) | Hydrothermal vent sediment bacterial communities from Southern Trench, Guaymas Basin, Mexico - 4870-11-11-12_MG | ecosystem: Environmental > Aquatic > Marine > Hydrothermal vents > Sediment ... | reverse complement strand
ACCGTATCCCTATATGGCTACGCCAGCGTCTGCCTGGCCTTGGCGGCTTCCCTGGCCCTGTCCGTGGCCCTGTGGAAGAGGAGGGGGCTCGTGAAGGGCCTCAGGGCCAAGCTGGCCAGGGCCTTCTGGAACGGCCTTTACGTCATGACCATGTTCTCCATAGGCATACTATACCAGCTCTACGCTTACGCCGAGAACGTCAGGGCCTTCCTGGGCAAGGCCGTGCCGGAGATTGGCTTCCTCAAGCTGGTTTACCCCTTCTCGGCTTCAGAAGGCTTGTTCTGCGAGGGGCCACGTGAAACAGCCCTTTCGATTTGCTCCTGCATCGCTTATTCGCTCGCCTTCTACCTGGCCCTGGACAGGATGTTGGCGTCTTACGCAAGCAGGGCCCCCTTCATGGTCCACGAGACGGCCCGGGGCGGGGAGCTCGGCAGGCCGAGGTTCTGGCTCCCGTTCCCCAGGCTCGCCATGGCCCTGAAGGACCTGAAGGTGGCCATGAGGGAGCCCAGGACGTCATACATGATGGTGCTGCCCCTGTTCTCCGTGGTGGGCTTCATACCGGTCCTCCTGGCCCCCCGGGGGCCAGCCGAGCTAGCGGCCTACGCTTGCCTCATGTGCATGACGTTGTTCACCACGGGCTCCATAATATCCTCCTTAGTGCCCTACCAGCTCATGGAGCACGAGGGAGGGAGGCTCTGGATACCCTTCTCCTGCGTCCCGAAGAAGGACATATCGCTCGCCAAGGCCCTGGCCACCACCTTCGCCTTCTCGGCCTACGCCTTCCCCGTGGCCCTCTTGAGCTCGGCCCTGGTGGGCAGCCCTTTCCTGCTCTTCTACGCCGCCGCTGGGGCCATGGTGGTCTTCTCGGCCTCCCTGCTCTCCTCCATGATAATGGTGGCCACGACATCGGCCGACACGAAGGTGGTCAGGATTTCCTTCCTCAAGAGCCTGGCCCTCCTGGCCCTCTCGGCCGGGCTGTCCACGCCCCTGCTGGCGCCTCTTTTGAGCGTCCGGCTCGAGCAGGTGATCCCGGCCCTGGTCCAGGGGTATCCCAAGGCCCTCGTCCTGTCGGCCCTTGAGGCCTTTTCGGCCCTCGTCCTGAACGAGCTCTTGGTCCGCTGACGGGCCTGTGGGTAAGGCTTATAAAGCCTGGATGGATTATCCAGCCAGCCATGAGGGCCCGGGAGGCGTGTTCAACGGCCCTGATGACGGCCGCATGTCTGGCCACCAATTACGCCCTGGTGGGCGTGCCGAACGTCAAGCTCATGGACCTGCTGGTCTTCGCATCTGGCTTCCTCTTCGGCACGAAGGTGGGCGTGTCGGTTGCCGTCCTGACGTGGCTGATCTACGGGACCCTGAACCCCTACGGCTTCTGTCTGCCCATCCTCGTGGCCACGGCCGCCTCTGAAACCATATACGGCCTGGCCGGGGGGCTCCTCGGAAGCTCCAGAGGGCCAGGCTGGCTGGAGGAAGACGGGCTTGCCTGGTCGAGCTATAAGCTGGCCGTCCTAGGCTTCTCCCTCACGGCTGCCTACGACCTGCTGACGAACCTGGCCTTCTCCCTCACCTTCGGGATCCCCTTCCTGCTGGCCCTGGCCTGCGGAGCCTGGTTCGCCATCGTCCACGAGGTCTCTAATGCGGCCTTGTTCGCAGCCTGCACGCCCGCCCTGCTGAGGGTCTCACGCCTCCTGGGCCAGAGCCCGGGAGAACGGGAGGTGAGCAGGAGTGGCGGTCAATAAGTGGGCCTGGATATGCCTGGGCCTGCTGTGCTGGGCCGTGGTTGCTACGGCCTTGGCTGGTCACTACTGGCACCTATACGATACCTATAAGGTCCTCTACGAGGAAGCCAAGGGCCAATTGGAGGCCCTGACGGTCAGGGTTAACGTGCTGATAGATTACGGGAACGGGACCCGTATCTGGTTCAACGACACCCTGGCCTCGGCCGGTTACACGGTCTTCGACGTCCTGTGCCTCATAGCCAACGTGGATTACGTGGCCTACAGCGGCCCGACCTGGGTGGGCTACCCGAACAACACGGCCTACTTCGTCACGGGCATAAACGGCGTCTACATGAACGCAACCCACGCCTGGTTCTGGTGGTATTGGGACCCCTCCGCTCGGGAATGGGTCTTACCGCCCTACGGGGCCAACCACGTGAACGCAACCGTGGTTGACGGCGGCGTCTATGCCTGGACCTTCAGGAGCATGGCCACATGGCCCCCAGCACCGCCCTGACAGGCCGCCACGGTGGGCCAAGATCGAAATGTTTTTATTAAATGCGTCGGCGTCCCACGAGGTGCCAAGTAATGCCCCTCTTAGTTTCATCGCCCATCTACGTCAGCAGTGCCCCTCCGAGCAGCATAGCTGACGAAGCGTGTTACGTGTTCATCACGGTGCGCTCACGTTGGCTGTCAAAGCCCTACGGGCTATCCGATGGTGATATCATCTCGGGCGAGATAATCGAGGTCCGTTATAAGGGCGAGGAGCTAGAGGGCCTATCGGGTGCGCCAGCATCCTTCGTGCTGTGGACCGTAGCAGGGGCGGACCACCTCTACGTCCACAAGGGCACGTGGCCCCTCCTCAGGGACCACGGCGTGATCTACGAAGGGCACGTCATGGTGGTGAGGCTCGACCGGGCGACAAGGGCCTCAGGCCAGGAGATCCGGCTCTACCCCAAGCGGGAGATCAGGGCCGAGGGTTGAGGTGGCAGGTGCTTGAGCAAGGAAGCACGGGAGAAGCTCAGGGTTGCCGAAGAGCACATGGACAACTTCTACAGAACCCTTGCCGGAGGAGAACTTGATAAGGCTGGCGAGTTCCTGTGGGCCACCGTGAACGCCATCGTCCACGCCTTAGCCCTCGCCAGGGGCGAGAGGCTGCCTGCTAAACATGGATCGGTTAGAGATTTCGTCAGGAAGCTGGCTGGCGAGCTTGAGGACGAGGCCCTCTGGGATGCCTTCAGGGATGCCGAGAAGCTCCATGCGAACTTCTTCAGCCCTGGCATATTCGAGGAAGAAGAGCTGAGGGCGATGGTGGATAACGTGCTCAACAGGCTCATCAAGCCCCTCTACGAGCTGGCCGAGCGTGAGCTAGAGGGCCAGCCCGCACCCGCTTGACCGAGGGACCCCCGGCGGGCGTCGGCTTGAGAAAGGTTAATAATTGGGCCGTGCAGCCCACCTGGGAGGAGATGGGCTTGGAACTCCAGCGTGAGGCATTCTACATGCCGGGCGCCACCACGGTGGGCTTGGTATGTGATAGGGGCGTCATCTTGGCTGCCGAGAAGAGGGTCTCATACGGCTACTACATCATGAGCCGTGCCGGCAAGAAGGTCTTCAAGATAACGGACCGCATAGGAGTTGCCTGTGCGGGCATGGTATCGGACATGCAGATACTGGTCCGCAAGGTCGGTGCTTACGCACGCCTGTATGAGTATGAGGTCGGCAGGCCCATGTCCGTCAAGGCGGCCGCCAAGCTCATGTCGAACATGCTGTTCGAGCAGAGGTCGTTTCCGCTCCTGACGCAGACCATAGTAGGCGGCATAGACGACGAGGGGCCGGTCCTGTATGTGCTCGACCCGCTTGGCTCCGTCGTGCCGGACAAGTATGCGGCCGTCGGCTCCGGGGCCGAGATAGCCATGGGTGTCCTAGAGGCCGAGTATAAGGAAGGCTTGAGCATGGAGCTGGGCCGTGAGCTGGCCCTCAGGGCCATAAAATCCGCCATAAGCCGTGATGCCATAAGCGGCGATGGCGTGGACATGCTCTTCATAACGCCAGATGGGGCGAAGGAGGAATCCATAAGGTTCTAGGGGGCAGCGAGCCTTGGCGGCCCGCCAGGCTTTCGAGGTCATGCCCGGCGTCCCGGAGGAACTCGTCAGGCTGCTGAAGAAGCACGGCTACCACATGGTAGGACGCCACTCGGCCGTGAAGAGGTGCCACTGGCTCTACGCCAGCCTGACATCGGGCCGCTTCTGCTACAAGCAGAAGTTCTACGGCATAGCAACTCACCGCTGCATCCAGATGACCCCCGCCCTCTTCTACTGCACGCAGAGGTGCCTCTTCTGCTGGCGTGCCCAGACGGGCGACATAGGCCTGGAGTGGGTGGAGACCGAGATGCCCGATTGGGACGAGCCCGAGCTGATAGTCGAGGGCTCCATCCAGGCCCAGAGGCAGATACTCAGCGGCTACAAGGGCAACCCTAAGACGGACCTGAAGAAGCTCGAGGAGGCCATGAGGCCCAGGCACGCAGCCATAAGCCTGGCGGGCGAGCCGACCCTTTACCCAGAGCTAGGGGGCCTCATAGCCGAATACCACAGGCGTGGGTTCACGACCTTCCTCGTGACGAACGGCACCGTCCCGGAGCGCCTGGCCAGCCTGGATGAAGAGCCCACCCAGCTCTACGTGAGCCTCGTGGCCCCGAACGAACGCATCTACAAGGCCCTCTGCAGGCCCCAGCTGCCCGGCCTCTGGGAGAAGCTCGTGGAGACGCTCGAGCTTCTGCCGAGCCTGAAGTGCCGCAAGGTCATACGCATAACGCTCGTGAAGGGCTGGAACATGTGCGAGGAAAAAGCGTATGCCAGGCTGATAGAGAAGGCGGACCCTGACTTCGTGGAGCCCAAGGCCTACATGCACATAGGTTTCTCACGCTACAGGGGCCTGACGAAGGAGAACATGCCCAGGCACGAGGAGGTAAGGGCCTTCGCTTACAACCTGGCCCGTGAGCTGGGCTACTACGTCCTCGACGAGAGCATGCCTTCCCGTGTTGTCCTGTTGAGCAAGCACGACAAGAAGATGCCGATAAAGCACCCGTAGGGCCCCTATTTATCCCGGGCTGGCGTTATGCCGAGGGCCCTTAGTATTTCCTCCTGAGCCTTCAGGACCCCCTGGCTGTCTTCCGCCTCTGAGTAGGCCTCTAACAGGTCTTTATTCAGCTCCAGGAAAACCGGCCCCCATTTGAACACGGAAAGGACCCGGTGGGCCTGTTCCTTGAAGCCAGCTATGTAGAGGGCTGCCGCCAGGGCCTCGGCCGTGCTGAGCTTGGTCGGCACGCCGTAGTTGACCGGGTTTGCGGCCACGAGGTAGGGGAGGCACCTCCTGGGCCCTCTGAGGGCCTTTGGGAAGGTCTCTATCTTGGCCCAGCTGCAGTCAACGGCCAGCAGGCCCCTTGCGAGCATAACGGGCCTGTCGGCCCTAGAAAGGGCCTTTGGGGCCATGGGGTCCAGTATGACGGCCCCCCTGGGTGCCTCACGGGCGGAGAAGAAGACGTGCGCTAGCCCGTGCTTCTTCAGCTTCATGGCCGTGCACTTCTTGGCGTCGTCCTGGCGCATGTGGTATATGTAGAGCCTCACGGGCCCCATGACCAACTTAATGGCCTCCCGGGCCTTTTTAAGATGGGCCTTGGGAGCCATGAGGCTTTTATTGACCGGCCTGCCTACCGTGCCGAGGGTCAGGAGTTGCCCATAGCTTACGTCCTGATAAGGACGGACATAGGGGCCGAGAGGAAGGTCCTGGACGAGCTGAGGAAGCTGGAGGGCGTCGAGGAGGCGTTCTTGATCTTCGGGCCGTGGGACATAATAGTGAAGCTGAACGTCCCGGACAGGACGGAGCTGAACAGGCTGGTCATATGGAAGATAAGGCGCATGGAGCACATAACGCAGACCCAGACCTTGAGCGTCATAGAGGAGGAGTAGAAGGGGCCAGGGGCGTGCTGGCCCACCTGGGCATAGACGATACCGACTCCCCCCGGGGAGGCTGCACGACCTACGTGGCAGCAGTCCTGGTCGAGGAGCTCCACGAGCTAGGGGCCCGTTTTGTGGACTACCCGAACCTCGTCAGGCTGAACCCGAACGCACCCTGGAAGACGAGGGGGAACGGTGCCATCTGCCTCAGGTTTGAGTTAGAGGCCGACCTCCTCGACGAGGCCTTCTCAAGGGCCCTGGAGGCCGTCAAGGCCCTATCTGACCTGGGGGACGAGAACACGCACCCCGGCCTCGTCATGCTGGAAGGCCCGGTCCCCCTGGCCCTGAAGCTCTTCGCCAAGAAGGCCATAAGGGGCCTGGCGGGGCTGGACGAGGCCCTCAAGCTCTGCGCCCGGTATGGCCTGAGGACCTACGGCTTCAAGTCGGGCAGGGGCATCATAGGGGCCCTGGCAGCTGTGGGCGAGACGCTGGCCGGCGACCACACCTACGAGCTCCTGGCCTACAGGACGCCCGAGAACAGGGGCAGGCCCAGGCGGGTCGACCCGGGGTCGGTCGTCAAGATGGACGAGGCCACGAGGCCCTTCACGTTCAACAACTACGACCCCGAGACGGGCCGAATCCTCATAACGCCCAGGGGCCCCGACCCGGTCCTGCTGGGCATAAGGGGCGAGGGGCCCGACGTGGTCCTTAGGGCCTTCAGGATGTTGGCCATAGGGGAGCCGGTGGAACGCTGGGCCATATTCAGGACCAACCAGGGCACGGACGCCCACCTCGTCCGAAGGCTCGTCAGGGAGCTGAGGCCCCACCTGCCGGCCGTGCTGAGGGGCCGGGTGGCCAGCCAGCCTAAGGTCATACCGGGGGGCCACGTGGTATTCGCCCTATCGGATGGCTCAGGCACGGTCGATTGTGCCGTCTACGAGCCCTCGGGCCGCCTCAGGCAAGTGGCCAAGGCCCTCTGGCCAGGCGATTTGATCGAGGTAGCCGGGGGCGTCAGGGAAGGCCCAGGAGGCCGCCTGACCCTGAACGTCGAGAAGCTGGTGGTCATCGAGCTGGCCGAGAAGCTGCTGCCCGAGAACCCGAGGTGCCCCAGGTGCGGCAAGCGCATGAAGTCCATGGGGGCCGGGAAGGGCTTCAGGTGCCCCAGGTGCGGCCACAGGGACCCCAAGGCCCGTAAGGTGCTCGTCAAGGCCCCGAGGGAAGTGAGGCCAGGCCTCTACCTGCCCCCGCCCAGGTCCCAGAGGCACCTGACCAAGCCCCCCAGGCGATACGGCCTGGAGAAATACGGCCAGCCGGGCCCGCCCAAGGGCGAGTGGTTTGGCCTGGGCCTGCCAAGCCGAGGTTCAGAGGTCGATGGTAATGCTGGCCCACGTTAACGTCAAAGGCCCCTGGAGGGGCTCAGCCTAATGCCTTCCTGTCATGGCCAGCCCTTAGCTCACGTAACCCTGATACGTCATCGCCCTCCGATAGGGCCCTCAGGAGGCCTTAAGCGTTTATCTCCAACGGGGCCCGATAACCTACGGGTGAATCCTGCGTGGCCCCCGAGGAGCGCCCGAGGTTCAAGCGCAGGATGGGCTACATGCGAAAGGTCAGGGACCTGGGCCTCTTCGTGAGGGTGGAAGAGCATGGGCGTGAGGGTGAAGGTCAGGATAGAGGTCGGCAATAGGTCGGTGGTCGTGCCAGCCCTGGTGAACTCGGGCTACGAGGCCGAGGGGCCCGAGATATCGGTGCCGATGCAGGTCGCCAGGGAACTCGGCTTATGGCCGTTGGAGCGCTTCAGGATAGCTGAGGTGGAGACCGCCGGCGGCCCAGCCCACGTCTACGTGCCCACCGAGAGGGCGAAGGTAAGGCTGGTCCTCGGCAGGCCGGGTGAGCCAGAAGTTGATTGCCATATCGTGATAGACCCCTACACGAACGAGGTATTGCTCTGCGACCACCTCATAGACGCCTTGGGCATCGTGGTGGTGAGCTTCGGCCGTGGCCTCTGGAGGCACAAGGACGACCCGGAGGACACCATCAGGCAGAGCGAGCAGAGGCCCCCTAACTCACGGTGAGTCCATACTTCTCGGCTATCTCCTGGAAGGCCGATGCGACCCGTTTGACTTCCTCGTCCGTGAGGCCGTAGGTGTTCAGCTTTATGCGCCTCGTCAGGCCTGGCTGGATGCCCACTATCCCCCTGGCCTTCAGCTCGTCGTAGAGGAAGAAGCCCCTGCGCTTGTGCCTTTTTGATACCTCGTAGAAGCCTGGCGTCTCAAAACAGATGAGCGTGTGCTCCTTCGGCCTGGCGCCCAGCTGCCTCACGCCCTCGATGCGCTCCATCTGCTCCACGAGCCAGCGGGCCTTCCGGACCTCCTCGGGCCACCTGGCCACACGCTCGACCACGTGCGGGAAAGAGGCCATCAGGGTCGCCAGGGCCACGCCCAAGACGGGGCAACCGAGCAGGTAGAGCTCCTTCTCCGGGAAGCGGGACGACCTGACTAGGATGTCCTCGGCCACCTCCGACCTGAGGGCCAGTATGCCCACAGGGCCGGAGGAAGCCCAGCTCTTGTGCCCGCTCGACACCAGCACGTCGGCCCCGAGCTCCCGGCCGTTCACGGGCATCACTCCGGCCGTGTAGGCGGCGTTCAACACGAGGGGCACGCCGAGCTCCCGGCAGGCACGGGCCACGGGTCTCGGGTCGTTCAGGTTGCCGTAGTGGTAGTCTGCGTGCGTTAGGACGGCTGCCACTACCGTCTTGCCCGAGTCCTCGGCCTCCTCCATGACGGCCCTGTAGGCCTCCAAAACGACCTTATACTCCGGGTGGCCCGTGTTCGGGACCTCGAGGACCTCAAGGCCAGCTGCCTCAGCAGCCAGGTAGGTCGAGTAGTGGGCGTTGCTGTCCACCACAACGGCTGAGCCGCCCCTGGCCTTCTTCAGGCCCATTAGGGCCACGAACATGGCGTCACGGCACCTGTTGGTCAGCCTAACCACGTCCATGCCGAGGAAGGAGGCCAGGTCGGAAAGGAAGTCGGATATCGGGGGCTTCTTTATCGTGTCTATCCGGCCCTTGAGGCAGAAATCGCATATGGAGTATCCGTGCCCGAAGTCGGCCAGGACCTCCCGGGCCTCTGGAGAGAGGATGCCGCCCCTCTGTATCGGGTTGACGTTTATCACGCCTTCCTTAGCCGCCTCCCGCCTCAGGCCCGTGTATTTCCTCAGCTTCCCAGGCTCGAGCCCGGCCAAGCCCGACTACCTCCCGGGAAAGGGCCCTGGGGCTCAGGGGAGGGCCAGCTCGAGCTGCTCGTTGTCGTGCGAGTAAACGTATATGGCGTTCCTTATGGACCTGAGCTTGTCTATGGACCTGAGGGCCACGTCGGACCTCCAGAGGACGCCGGGTATGTTCCTGCGTTCCACGCACTCCCTCAGGGTGGCAGCATCCCCGCAGTAGACGACCCTCCGGCCGTCCGGGAGCTCCACGACCACGGATTGGTGGCCGGGCGTGTGGCCCGGGGTCGGCACGATGAGGACGTGCTTCGTCAGCCTGTAGGGCCCCCTTATCGGCACGTATTTCACGCCCACGTCGAAGAACTCCCTGACGTATGCGTTCTTCATGAACCTGTCGGGCGCATAAGCATACCTTAGCTCGCTCACCTGGACGTAGAATTCTGCGTTCTCGAACAGGGCGTTCTTACCGCAGTGATCGAAGTGGAGGTGCGTGTTGACCACTATGTCTATGTCCTCCGGCCCCATGCCCAGGGCCTCTAGCTGGGCCTCGAGGCCCTCGCCCGGCTTCCTTATGATCTTGTGAAACCTTGCGTGCTTCTCGGGGAGCTCGCCAAGGCCCGTGTCGACTAGTATCTTCTTGCCCTCCGATATTATCAACATGGGCTTGAGGGCTGCCTCATATACCTCGCCGAAGTATTTCCCGTAGACCAGGAGGGACTTCGGGAGCGTGAAACGGCCGTCTGATAGGAGCCTCACGGTCACCTCATCCGCCATCTCCATCTCCCGGCCAGGCACGTGACCCGGGGAATTAAGGTTATCGGCTGGCCCGTGATTTCCCACAAGACTTATAAATTGATCTGGCCGAGTGGTGAAGGGGTTCCAATTTGGAGGATTTGAAAGAGAAAGCCATCAGGAAGATAAGGGAGCAGGCGAGCAGGGCTTTTGAGGACGGCTACAGGTGGCTCTTCGAAATGGTAAACGAGGGGAAGCTGGACTACGATGACTTATGCACGATAAGCCTATGTGAGGACCCATCCGACATAATCTTCTACTTCACGGGCGATTATAGGGAAGCCATACTGAGGCTCAGGAGGGCGAGCCCCGAGTTCTTCGAGGGAGTCAAGAAGGCAGTTTCAGAAGTCTTGGAGAACGTCAAGAGGCCGGAGGAATGGGAGCGCCCGGGCGTTTTTAACTGACGGAGAAAGGCTATAAGGGTCTCCCTCCCAGGTCGGCGGGCATGGAGAAGACGCTGGTGGAGATCGTCCAGAAGCCATCCCTCAAGGACCCCTACCTCATAGAGGGCCTGCCGGGCATAGGGAACGTGGGCGTTAACGTGGCCAAGGCCCTCATCAAGGCCCTTGGGGCCAAGTTGGTGGCCTACATGATATCGCCCTTCTTGCCCGATTACGTGGTCGTAGAGGACGGCATATGCAGGCTCCCCATGTATAGGTTCTACGCTGCCCGTGGGGCTGGCCTTGACCTCGTCATACTGACCGGGGACGCTCAGCCGCCCCAGGAGGAGAGCACGGCCCACTACGAGCTCTGCGAGGAAGTCGTGGCCCTGGCCTCACGCCTCGGGGTCAAGGGGGTCGTGGGCGTAGGGGGCTTCCTCGTCCCGGGCTCGTCCGACGGGGTGCTGGTGGCCTACGCATCCGAGGAACTGGGCAAGAAGTTCATGGAGGCCGGGGCCAAGCTCATGCCGCCGACCCGCATAGTAGGTGCAACGGGCCTCATACCGGCTCTGGCAGCCGAGAGGGGCATGGAAAGTGCCTGCCTCCTGGGCGTCTGCTCTAGCCCCGTGAACGACAGGGAGGCGAGCGAGAGGACCCTGGGGGTCCTCGTGAGGGGGCTGGGCATAAGGCTGTGAAGGCTTATCTGCCCCGGCCCGCTGGAGGCCGGGGAAAAGGCATGTGCGAGTTCAAGGTCATACTTGACGGGCGTGTGGTGGCCGAGGACATAATTTATGCCAGGGAAGAAGGCCCATCCGTGGTCTTGAGGTCCGTCATAGGGGAAGAGAAGCGCATAGAAGGGTGCCGCATAGTAGAGGTCGATTCTGTCCACGAGAAGCTCGTCCTGGCCCGTGCCTAAGCCCTAAGCCTGGCGTCCGGGTCGATCCCCCTGGCCAGGGCGCTGTAGTAGGCGAAGAGCTGGAGGGGGGCCGAGTAGACCACGGGCGTCAGAATGGGCATGACCTCCTCTGGGACGGGCAGCACGTCATCCGAGAGCTCCTCGACTTCGCTGTCGCCTTCCTCTGCCACGGATATTATCTTGGCCCCCCTGGCCTTCATCTCCATTATGTTCCCTATTATGTCGTCGTGCGTCTCGTCCTTCTGGCATATGAATATGACGGGGAAGCCTTCTTCGACCAGGCTTATCGGGCCGTGCTTGGATTCGCCAGCCGGGTAGGAAAGGCCAGCCACGCCGGCCACCTCGGCCAGCTCTTGGACGCCCTCCATGGCCGTCGGATAGCCTATGCCACGCCCCAGGACGAAGAAGAAGCCCCTATCGGCGTATTTCCTGGCCACCTCCCTGGCCCTGGCCGAGTTGGCCTCAAGGGCCCTTTTTACCAACGAGGGGACGGACGACAGGGCCTCGAGGCATTCCTCGAGCTCCACGTGGCCTATCTTGCCCCTGAGCTCGGCCATCCTGAGGGCCAGCTGGGCAAGGACGAGCGATTGTGTCGTGAAGGTCCTCAGGGGCCTCATGCCGAGCGGTGGGCCGGAGTGCTGGCACAAGTAGACCCTGGCCATCTTGGTCAGGAAGGAGCCCAGGACGTTCGTTATGCCCAGGACGGAAGCCCCCCTTCCCCTGGCCGCCTTGACGACACGCCTGAGCTCTGGCCCATCGCCCTTCTCGTCCACTATGAGGACCGTGGTCCCGGTGCTGAGGGCTTCGCCGTAATGCTCTAGGAAGTCCCCGAGCCTGACGGCATGAGCTGCCCTATAGGCTATCATGGAGAACATGTAGCTGGCGGCCAGGCAGGCGTTGTAGGAAGAGCCTTCCCCAACCAGGAACACCTCCTCGGAGCTGGCCAGCATGGCCGCCATCTGGTCCAAGTAGGGCCTCTGGAGCCTGAGCGTGTCGGCCAGCCTCCACACCTGCTCCCATATCTCCC
>Ga0190326_1000111_pt1 | contig 12017 bp, 11 predicted proteins | sample 4870111112_MG_FD_165049 | JGI IMG/M metagenome (GOLD analysis project Ga0190326, IMG submission 165049) | Hydrothermal vent sediment bacterial communities from Southern Trench, Guaymas Basin, Mexico - 4870-11-11-12_MG | ecosystem: Environmental > Aquatic > Marine > Hydrothermal vents > Sediment ... | reverse complement strand
AGAGGATATCTCCGCTTAGTTCCTCGCTACAGCCCGTGCGCTATCTACGATGCTGCCCTTAGGATTACAAGGGAGCTTAATGCATCACTAATGAAGTACGATCCTTATTGGAACTCTACTGTGCCCTTGCTTGATAAGAGAAAAATAAGAGAACACTTTCTACCTGAGGTTAGGCTCGCCGAAATTATAAGAGAAGCAAGGGGACTAGAGACTTATGTACGAGAGCTAGTCTTAGAGCTAGTAGATAACTCCTCTGCAAGACTTAGCTACATAGGCGTCACTGGCAGTATACTCCTAAAAATACACAACGAAAAGCTGTCTGACATAGACATAGTCGTGTATGAGCCTGTGCCACCTGAAGAAGTACGCCAAGCTATAAGCACTCTTAAAGACCAAGGACTTGCGTCGAGCCTCTCTCCCGACGACATAGCGCTTAAAGCCAGAGAAAAGGCGGAAAGTTACGGAATACCCTTTGAGAAAGCCGTCGAACTCTACAAGCGGCGCGTAGAATTAGGGCTCTTTAAAGGGAGGCAGTTCTCCATATGCTATGTTAGGCGGTCACCTCGTAGATGGGAGCGCTACGGCTGCAGATCATTTAGGTTTCTAAGTCCTATCGAACTTACTTGCGAGATAATTGACAATGCCGACTCTTACTCCCTCACTGGGCGCTTAATCGTAAACAACGTACGTATACTGCAGGGACCTGACCTCAAACCCTCAGAGATTATCCTCTATGACTCATTCTTCTTAGGACTATTTTCAGTAGGCGAGCGAGTGAGGGTTAAAGGTCTCGCAGCGGAGACAAGCGACGGCGAACTAGTAGTGCTTGTTGGAACACACGAAGTGGGAGGTTATGTTATACCTGGCACATCCTAAAGTAGTCGGTATCCGGACCTGATGGACTAGAAACTTGAGGAGCCTAAGAGCTAAACTTTTATAAGCGCTTCATGTTAGAAAGTTGAAGAATATTTAGGTGATAGTTCGTGTCTGTAAAGCTGGACAGAATAGACAAGAAACTACTAGAGATACTTCAGGAGAATGCCAAGACCCCTTATTCCAAAATCTCTGAGCAGCTAGGAGTCAGCGAGGCGACAGTACATCTACGGATCAAAAAGCTACTAAAGTTGGGTGTCATAAAGAGGTTCCAAGCAATAGTGGACCCAGAGAAAGTGGGAAAGAGGGTCCTTGCAATCGTGGCCATTACAGCGACTCCACAGAAGTACGAGAAGGTACTTGAAGAGCTCAAGAAGATGCCAGAGATCTACGAGATCTATGACGTGACAGGTGAGTACTACACTATAACTAAAGTAAGGGTAAGCAACCGAGACGAGCTAGCCAGAGTATTAGACAAGATCGGAAGCATTGACGGCGTCGAGTCCACGCGAACTATGTACGTTCTCAGAGTCATAAAAGAAGAGCACAGAATAAAGATAGACTAGCAGAGCGGCCATCAGAAAGTAGGAAAAATATCAGCGTCACGCTACCCTCGTGGGGAATAGCTACGGTGCTAGGCGTGGAGCGCTTACTGCCTTACGCTGAATGGAGACCGGGACAGCGGGACCTAGCATTCGCAGTAGAGGAGGCCGTAAGTAGCGGGCGTGTACTGTTAGTACGCTATCCCACGGGTACTGGCAAGACTTTAGCGGTGCTGGCAGGGTCACTAGCTGCTGCTTTAAACGAGGAGCTCACGGTGTTTTATGCTGTCAGAACAATCACGCAGTTTCAGGCTCCGCTGAGAGAACTACACAGACTCTCTGAGATTGTCTCCCTAAGAGCAGTAGCGCTGGTCAGCAAGCAGAGGCTCTGCCCTCTTAGAGGCATGTCATCTCTGTCTTACGACGAGTTCCTAAGGTACTGCTCTTACCTTTCAAGCAGACATGAATGCCCCTTTGCAAAGACCCACGAATCTCCAGATACGCTCGAAGACGTACCTACGATTCTTACGCCAGTCGTGTTAAGGAAACTATCAAAGCGCACGGGTGTCTGTCCTTACGCTCTCGCTATAAAGTCCTGCAGAGATGCCAGGGTGATAGTAGGGACTTACAGTTACATGTTTGACCCCGAAGTCGCCAGGACGTTTCTCGCTGAGACAGGGCTTAGTCTGGATCGTCTGGTGATAATCGTTGACGAGGCCCATAACTTACCTGATTACTTATCCTCAACACTGAGTGCTGAGCTCAAGCGGTCCTGGGTTAAAGGAGCTAAGAGAGAAGTGTTGAAGGTTTACAGAGGGGAGGGTAGAGACCAACTCTTAGAGGGTCTATCTAGATTAGAAAGATACATGACAGCCCTAGAGAAAAAAGCCAAAAACTCGCCAGTCGAAGTTTCGTCTAGCGACATACTGAGCCTCTCACCCCCATTAGCTATGCTAGAAGAAGCCGCAAGAGCCGTCGAAGCTAGATATGCTAGAGAAAAACTCCCCTTACGTACTTACCTTAGGAGAGTATATAAATTCATGAAAAGAATCACGGAAGCTAATCCTCGCTACGTTACCGTGGGTCTTGTCGACGAGGAGTTTAAGCTAGTTCACGCATGTGCCTCTCCGGCACATGCTGTTGCCGAAACCTTTAGGTCTTCACACTCCGTCATCATGATGAGCGGTACGCTCCCTCCACGAGAAATCATCGAGTTCTACACTGGTGTCGAACCAAGTAGAGTTAAAGAAATAGCAATGCCCAACCCTTTCGCAAAGAATGTTACCCTCGTTTGCACGCTTGGAATATCCTCGAGATACTCGGAGAGGGGCGAGGAGCTCTACAAGGCGATGGCGACAGCGATTGACGCTGTTTACGCTAGCGTTAGGCACGGTGTAGTACTAGCGGTTTTCCCCTCGTATGATTTTATGAAGAGAGTGCGCCTCCATTTACAGTCAACACCGGTGTTTATTGAGCGGGAAACAACGAGTTTATCAGATATTGAAAGAGCGATTCTTAATCATGACAGACTGCTAGTTCTGGTGAATGCTTGGGGGAAGGTAGCAGAGGGAATAGAGTTCACCGCGAGTGGTCGTAGTATAGTGAGAGCTGTAGTTATGGCAGGCTTGCCGGTGCCAGAACCCACTCCAGTGAGGAAAAAGACCTGTGAACTTATGTCAATATTTTTATCCTCAAGAGAGAAGGGGTTTGAGTATACGTTCTTAATTCCGGCAGCTATGAAATTAATACAAGCAATTGGAAGAGGGGTGAGAGGCCCTCAAGACAAGCTCTTTGTAGCCGTGCTCGATGAGAGAGTAAAGACGGAATCTGTGAAAAAATACATAGAGTCCTACGGGTACAAGGTGAACTTCATTAAAGGAGTTGGGGAACTAGCGCTTTCATTGGACCAATTATTCGGTGAACCGGGGAACGATTAAATACGTCGTGTAACACTCTTGGAGAGCGGCGAGCGGGATGGGGAGGAGATGCTCTCCCTGGACTATCGAGCTTGCTAAGGAGCTCGTGGAGATTCTCAAGCTACGTGGGGAAATGACTACGCCTGAAATATATAAGGAGATTCGTCAGAAAGCTAAGAGAAATACGCTGAGTAACAACGTGGACTACAACAAGGTATATAGGGTGCTAATGAAACTCTTCAATGCTCGCCTCATTGACAGATGGAGCGTCAACGGTAGAGTTGCATGGGCATTAAGGAAACACGACATAGGCCCAGAAGACGTTGTTAGGGCCTTAATGGGCCCGCTTTAGCTCCACCCCCCCGGGGTCCCCGGCGGCTAAATACCCTCAACATTTGCATGCCTTTTTCTCATTTCCTCCTCCGTTATTCCAAGCCTTCCCATTAGTTCTACTATTAACCCATCAAAGAATACCATCACCGTGTCTTCAAAGAGCGTTCCGAGAGGCGCTAGAGGCTCGTAAATTCCAAGGACCTGCCTAGCGAAGTAGTCGGTCTCCTCAGCTATTTTCGTCCTTCCCGGCACTCTTACTACACAATTGCTTACTCTGCCTAGCGGCGACGAGGGGTAAGACGTAATCGCTACCACAGTCGCACCCACCCGTTTGGCTGCTGCCGCCACACTAACTACAACCTGGGTCCTACCAGAGCCCGACACAGCAATTACCACGTCGCCATCGCTTATGGACGGCGTTATCGTTTCTCCTAACACATACACGTTAAAGCCCAAATGCATTAGTCGCATCGCAAATGCTCTTGCTACGAGACCGCTACGACCAGCACCTACTACTAGGACCTTCTTGCCGTCTTCCCTAGCGCGGACTAGGATGCTTAATAACCTCTCTACCTCCTCTTCGTTGAGCAGTTCTGAGACTCTAAGAACATGGTTAGCTATTTCCCGCATAGCCCTCCTCAACGAGTCCACAGAGTCCCTCGCTAGCGGACGACAGCGTCTCTAAATGTCTCTTTCGCTTCTCCTTATAGTGGAAGCCTCAAGAACCCTGCCTCGCTGCCATCGGGAGCTATACGAAGCTTACCGAGGACCATGTACTTTATGTTCTCACAGCTCTCTAAGGGTGCCTCTATTAGTAGCGTCATTCTCCTCAGGTCCACACCACGTATCACACCACATGATATGAGCCTACCGTGTTCTCCATGAAGGCCTACATAAGCCCCGTTAAGATCTTCCTCACAGATAACAAGCAGTTCCCTTACACCGACTAATTCCTCAATGCGGCTTGACAGTCTTCTCAAGACCTCGGCCTGAGCACGCTCACGGGTTACTATTAGTGCTTGGTCTCCTGCCCTGAAAACTATGACCCGCTGGCCTGTTAACTCTCCTAACCTGGTTTCTAAGTACTCGTCCCTACTTTCTCCTCCGATAGGGAGATTTACTATGGGGAGCCGCTTTAGGTCTATCCTTAGCTTACGTGAGCCCATTAGTAGGGAGACTAAGGCTGACTCACGGTAGCTCTTCCTAGCAGCTTTGGTCTTACGCATTCTAGCTTGTGGCGAAGAGGCATGAATTACTCTATACCCCATTACGCGTAACGCTCTTGCGAGTCCGTCCGCTCCCCCGTCCCCCTTCATCACTACGACAGCATCGGGGGCTATCGCTCTCACCAAGCATGTTTTGAACTTTATAGCTCTCGTCCCGCTAACCCAACCGTCAGTGTTAACAACTGTAAAGTCAGCCTTTCTACGCGCCTCATTGATTAGTCTCACGACGGCTGTAATGACTTCCACTTCGTTGCCTACTGGAGAAGTCGATCCTACAAACTCTACCGACTCAGGCTTTAGGTCCCTAATCCAGTATACAGGCTTGTCTGTATAGGCTAAGCCCACTACTCCTGGCCAGGCTATATCGCTTTGTCCTACGTCCTCGTCGAGAAATGCTGCCTTAAGCCCCTTGCTTACAGCTGTATTGAGGAGAATAGTAGAAAATGTTGACTTACCACTGTCCACTTCGCCTACGACTACAACTAGCCTATGATTCGCGATTATATTCTCTGCTAGCTCTCGCCACTTGCGAATTACCTCCTCCGCCTCGCTGGCCGCTTCCAGCCCTCCTCCTGCTCCAATAGCGAGCTCGACCTCGGACTCCTCCAGCGCTTCACAGCATATCACGCGGTCGCTCCTCACGACAAGCGAGTTGCCTTCACGGAGCTTTAGCCCTATAGCGTACACGAGACCCCTAACGACGCGGAGCCTGGCAGGACCCCTCACTCTGAATAAAGACCCGGCAGCAAAGGCCTCCCGCCTAGGGAGACCCAGCATATAGCTCACCCTTTACCTAGCAGCGCCGATCGTAGCTTACTCTCTAAGCCTGCTGGGCCCCCTACGTGCCTCATGACCTCCTGCCCACGGATAAATACTAGCACTGTGGGAAGACCTAACACTCCATAGCGTGCAGCAAGATCGGGGCGCTCTGCTACGTTCACCTTGCACACGACTACTCTGAAGCCATTAGACTCTAGCTCGTGCATCACACGGAGTATGACGTCCTCAACGACTCGGCACGGAATACACCATTCGGCAGTAAAGTCGACTACCACCCGCTCCTCACTACGTAAGACAGCGTCAAGGTCTTCGATATCGATCACAGGCATGATACCACCTACTGCTCGCGAAGAGCACGCATTGTCTCGTAAATGAAGCTAGCCGTAGAGAAAGCCCCAAGTATCAGGCCTATTAACCCTGGCTCGCTGAGAGCATACCATGGATAAAGGAACGCGTAGAGCAGTGTGAGAACTCCTATAAATGTCGCATAGAACGCGTAACGAGGCACTACAAGCCTGCCGAGTCTAACAAACTCTCTTAATACACCGACACTAACGTACGCCTTCACCCTGTACTTGCCTCCTTCGCCTCTTTCGACAAGACCTTCTTCAACTAGGCGTGCTAAGTGATACGCGACAAGTCCCGGGCTAGAAAGACCTAGAGCTCTCTGAAGCTCGCGTACCCCGACCCATCCTCCCCTCAGAACCATATACCTATAGATTCTTAGCGCGGTTGGCGCGAGCCTCCTCTCGCGCGACATTTTTAGCCGCCCACCGCTCGCTTCACGACGACATATACTGCCACAGAAGTCAGGATAGCGATTAGAACGGGTATATAAACTGGCGTAACTCTCTTCCTGACTCTCAGCCCGGTCTCGGCTGGCACTAGGGGTCTAGCCCTTTTCTCACCGCCCATTAGTACAGCCTCACCCATTTCCTGCGTATGATGAAGAGGGATTAGAGTGGGCGTTCCATCGCAGTCAGCAATGGCGTACGGTGAGCCTCCTATGAAGACGACATCAATAGGCTTAGGAACTTCGCACATACTAGGTCGACTTAGAGCTAAGACTACTTTCGCGTCGTGAAAAAGACTCACCTTAGTGCCACTGATCAATAGATTTCCATCTCTTACAGCAAGTGCCAAGACTCTGTATACTCCTGGGGGCAGGTAAATTGAGCTACACCCCTCTCGAAGCCTAGTGACAACTACGAAATCCTCTGAGTGCACCACCAAGTAGTCAGCACCCCCTTGCACGCAAACTGTAAGCTTTGCGACTTGCTGTGGCATTGCTAGAGCTGAGGCCAGTATGACTATTGTGATTGCTATTGGAATGCGGACGGCGTGTAGGTTCATTTCATGATATTACTTTACAGACTGGTTTAAAAAACAGCGGTAATGTTCCAATTCTTGAACGAGATGGGCACTATACTCACACCTATAATACCTAGGAGAATCGTATCGTTAGACCACCTGCGCGGCAAAATGCTTGCAGTGGACGCGTACGTCGAGCTTTACCAGTTCCTAGCACTTATCCGGCTACCCGACGGTGAGCCTCTTAGAGCGCCTAACGGGCGCATAACGTCGCACCTAGTAGGACTGGCGTTTCGGTTAACAAGACTGATGGTTGAGTACGGAATGAGGTTTGTTTTCGTATTTGACGGCCCTCCTCACCCGCTTAAGCTACGCGAGCTCGAAAGGCGACGCGCCCAGAGAAGCAAAGCGTTGAGGGAATGGAGAGAAGCACTGGCTAGGGGAGACTATGAAACGGCGTTCTCTAAGGCTGTAGCAGCACTGAGCTTAACCAAAGAGATGGTTGAGGATGCTAAACGAATGCTTGACCTAATGGGCGTGCCCTGGATCCAAGCTCCCCATGACGCAGAGGCGCAAGCAGCATACATAGTCTCACGAGGCGACTCCTGGGCTGTAGGAAGCAAGGATTACGACTCACTACTCTATGGAGCCCCGCGCTTGGTGCGTTACGTCACACTAACGGGTACGGAGTACCTACCGAGTAAGGGCATAGTGCGCCCCTTAAAGCCTGAAATCATAGAGCTGAACGAGGTGCTGTCTAGATTACGTATCACGAGGCAGCAGTTAGTAGACCTCGCAATCTTGGTCGGCACTGACTTTAACGAAGGCATTAAGGGTATAGGCCCAAAGCGGGCCTTGAAACTGATAAAGACTTACGGCTCGCTCGAAAGGCTTCCGCGCAACATAAGGGAACAACTCCCCGAAAATTACGATGAGATACGAGAGATTTTCCTCAACCCCCCTGTGACGGATAAGTACTCCATAGAGCCTAGAAGGCCTGACTTGGGAGGACTGGCTGAGTTCTTACGTGAGCGCGGATTTTCCGAGAAAAGGATAAGGACCATTCTGGATAGGCTTTCGCGGATAACGGTCACAGCGCGGGAGGAAAGTCTTGAGAGGTGGCTTCAAAGTTGAAGTTCTCGGATTTTGTCAAGTACTGTAAACTCATAGAGTCTTCCTCGAGCAGGAAGCAGAAGGTAGTCTATCTAGTCCAGATGTTAAAAAACACGAAGCCAGAAGAAGTGGGACCTCTCGTAAGATTATTATTGGGCAGACCATTCCCTCCGGGTAGCGACTATAAACTCGAGATAGGGCCTTCCACTGTCTACAGGGTGCTGCGTACTCTAAAGGGTCGTCAAGCCCTCTTGTTGAATACCGAGCCAACAGTCTTAGACGTTTACCGCCTCCTAGAGAAGATAGCCAGAGTAGAGGGTGAGGGTTCTCGAAGGAAAAAGGAGGCACTATTCAGGTCCTTACTCTCTCAGCTTTCTCAGGATGGGCGCGAATACCTCCTCCGCTCGATATTTGGAGAGATGCGCATAGGTGCTAGCGAGGGCGTGATTCTCGAGGCTATAGCTCAACTGGCAAACTGCCCTGTGGATGTTGTACGCAGAGCCTACATGTTTGTTGGGGATCTGGGCCGACTGGCAGAGATAGCGCTTAGAGAGAGTAAGGAGGGCGTGGAGAGTGTACGCTTAGAAGTCTTTAGGCCAGTTAAACCTATGATGGCAGAAATGGCCTACGACCTTGGTCGAGTTCTACGCGAACATGGGGGACGAACAGCCCTTGAATACAAGTATGACGGCATACGAGTCCAGATACATGGAAAAGGCGGCAAAATAAGAGTTTTCACGCGTAGACTGAGCGAGATAACTCAAAGCGTACCTGACATTGTCCGCGTGGTAGCTGATACTGTACGCGCCGACTCCTTCGTCCTTGACGGCGAAGCTGTGGGCATGGTTGACGGAAAGCCTGTTCCGTTTCAGGATATTGCTAAACGAGTGAGGAGGCAGCGGGACTTGCACAAATTCCTAGCAAAAATCCCTCTTAAGCTCTATCTTTTCGACATTCTCTACTTGAATGGCCGTGTTCTAGTTGACGAGCCATACGAGAAGCGATGGGAAACTTTAGCAGACATAGTACCCTCTGAGCTCTTAGCAGAGAGAAGGATTGTTGATAACTTGAAGGACGCCGAGGACTTCTACCGAAAAGCCATAGCTGAAGGACACGAGGGTGTGATGGCTAAGAGACTAGATAGCAACTACGAGCCTGGGCATAGAGGGAAGAAGTGGTTCAAAATAAAACAGGCTGACACCATAGACTGCGTGATAATAGCCGCTGAGTGGGGTCATGGACGACGTGAAGGCTGGTTAAGCGACTATCACTTGGCAGTTCTCGACGAGGAAACGGGTCGCTTTGTAATGGTGGGTAAGACGTTCAAAGGGTTGACGGACGAAGAGTTCGAGGAAATGACTAAGCGCTTGCTAGAACTGAAGGTGCGCGAGGAGGGCTACGTAGTCTATGTCGTACCTAAGATCGTCGTTGAAGTCGCATACAGCGAGATACAGAAGAGCCCGCGTTACGAGTCAGGTTTTGCATTGCGGTTTGCGAGAATTACGCGCATAAGATGGGATAAAGACCCTTACGAGGTAACTACCTTGAAAGAGCTTAGAGAGAGATACGAAAAACAGTTTGAGGCTAAGGCGAGAGTAACATGAAGAGACTGCTAAGGCACATACGCCTAGTACCCCTCGCCGAAGAGAGCCTAGGAGTTAGATCAATGGCTCTGTACGTTGAGACTCCAGATGTAAGAGTGCTTTTTGACGCGGGAGTATCGCTTGCTCCCCGCAGGTACGGGCTGTTTCCTCACCCCCTCGAGCTCAAAGCAGCTAAGGAGGCAAGAGAAAGAATACAAGAGTACGCTCGAAGAGCGGACGTCATAACGATTAGTCACTATCACCTAGACCACTTTACACCCGGCTATAAGAGCTGGCTAGAGTGGACAAGCCCCGAGACTCAGAGAGAGCTGTACGCTGAGAAGATACTTGTAGTCAAGCACCCGCGAGAGAACATTAACTACAATCAGCTAAGACGGGCACACGCTTTCTTAAAAGCCGTTGAGCCATTAGCAGAAAAGGTCGTGTACGCTGAAGGATCGATCCTTGAGTTTGGAGAAACTAAGCTCCGGTGCATAGGCCTAGGCCCTCATGGTCCTGAAGGCTCACGTTTGGGGTTTGTAGCCATATTTGCACTGGAAACTCGCGGCGAGCGAGTAATCTTTGCACCGGACGTCCAGGGACCTATCTCGAAGAAACTCCTCAGGATGCTTAGAGTAGGCGGTGAAGGCTTACTAGTGATCGGCGGCCCCCCGCTTTATCTCGCTGGCAAGAAGGTTTCACAAGAGGATGTAGAGAAAGGCATCAAGAACCTTAAGGAACTTCTACTAAAGTGCCCTGTTGTAACCGGTCACCACCTCCTTAGGGACCCTGAATGGCGCGAACCTCTCGGAGAGACTGCAGCTCGCGTGCTGACTTACGCATCCCTAGCCGGTAGAGACGAGGTGCTCCTTGAAGCTTATAGGAGAGAGCTATACGAGTATTCGCCTCCTGGCGAGGAATTCGAGAAATGGCTTGAAAGGTATAGGAAGGGGGATAGAGAGGAGCCACCTCCGCTGTGAGACCAAAAGCGCAAGGAATTAAGCCGCGTTGATTAGGAGACTCTAAGGCGGTACAATGCCGGCTATATGGAGTATACTGTACTACGTTAGGAACGACCCAGAGAAGCTGAAGTGGTCTCAAAGAAGGAGAGGGCTCGACGAGAAGATAGTCGACCTAGCAGTCGAGTTAGACTTAAAGTGGAGAAAACTGAAAAGGGAGATAGACGAGCTAAGGCACCGATTAAATGTGGTCGCCGCTTCAATTCCTAAACTAACCGGTAACGAGAGAGAAGCAGCCATAAGGGAAGCTAGGGAGCTCAGGAGAATCCTAAGAGAGAAGGAGGCAGAGCTAAAAAGAGTCGAGGAGGAAAGGGAACGTGTTCTCTTAAGCATACCTAACGTAGTACATGAATCTGTTCCCGTGGGACGAGATGAGAACGACAATGTGCCAATACGCTTCTGGGGGAAGCCTAGGGTCTGGAAAGGCTACTTAGATTCGTTTCTTGAACAAACTAAAGGATTTGATGTCGATTACGAAGTCATAGACTACAAGCCGCTAGGACACGCTGATGCCGTAGTGATGCTAGGCTATGCCGACATTGAGAGAGCTGCTAAGGCAGCAGGCGCTAGGTTCTATTACCTCTTTGACGACCTAGTCTGGCTCGACCTAGCCTTACTACTATACGCCTTAGATTATCTGTCACGAAAGGGCTTCAAGGTGGTAGAGCCTCCCTTCATGCTTAGAAGACGGGTCCTAGAGGGCGTGATAAGTTTCGAGGACTTCCGAGACATGATATACAAGATAGAGGGAGAGGATCTCTACCTAATAGGCACTGCTGAGCACCCAATAGCTGCACTACATATGGGCGAAGTCATACCCGAAGGCGAACTCCCCCTGCTATATGCTGGAATTAGCCCCTGTTTTAGGAAAGAGGCCGGTGCGCACGGTAAGGACACTAAAGGTATATTTAGAGTACACCAGTTCAACAAGGTCGAGCAGTTCGTGTTCAGCCACCCTGACGAGTCGTGGAAGTGGCATGAGGAGCTGATCAGGAATGCTGAGGAGCTCTGGCAAGGTTTGGGCATTCCCTATAGAGTAGTCAACATATGCACGGGCGACCTAGGTGTCGTGGCAGCGAAAAAATATGACTTAGAGGCTTGGATGCCCGCTCAAGGGAAATATAGAGAGATGGTCTCGTGCAGTAACTGTACTGACTGGCAGAGTTATCGCCTAAAAATACGCTATGCAAAAGCTAGAGGCGCGCCGGCAGAAGGTTATGTACACACACTGAACTCCACTGCTATAGCTACTCAGAGAACAATCACTGCGATCATAGAGAACTTCCAGGACCCCGAGGGTAGAGTGGAAATACCTAAGGTC
>Ga0190326_1000109_pt1 | contig 12167 bp, 13 predicted proteins | sample 4870111112_MG_FD_165049 | JGI IMG/M metagenome (GOLD analysis project Ga0190326, IMG submission 165049) | Hydrothermal vent sediment bacterial communities from Southern Trench, Guaymas Basin, Mexico - 4870-11-11-12_MG | ecosystem: Environmental > Aquatic > Marine > Hydrothermal vents > Sediment ... | reverse complement strand
AGTCTTAAATTACTGCGAAAACAAGCCTAAATTCGTTATAGATAAAGCTCATTGGCTGAAAAGAGCTCTGGAAAGTCTTGGATTAGAATTCGAACACGAAACCTTTCGGAAAGCGTAGTTTGGTTGAATCCGTCTTTAGCTCATTTAAACAGCGAGTAAAGATCTTTTTCTGCTCTATTACGGCTGAAAACCCTGTTAAATGCCGGAATCTTTTCTGCAAGCTGTTCATCTGGTACTATAATCATTTGAGATCGTTATGTTGACATGTCCAGTTCCGTTTTATTAGCTTAGCATTGAGTAATAAGGGTCAGTATAGTAATCTGGAAAGAAGAAGACATGTTTATCGTTAAAGAGGTATTTACAGGAGTAACAACTCAAGAGAAAACGATAGAAGAAGCTTTCGAATTATACTTAAACGTCTAATAATGAAATCGTTCCTTTGCATCCCGAAATAAAACCCTTAAACTCGCTGAAATAAGTAGAAGCGAGTTCTTAAATACTTTGAAACTTTGAAGAAGAAATGAAACGTTAAAAAAATTCATTAAATCTTTAAGAATTAACAAACTCATAGTAAGATTTTGCCAAAACAAAAAAAGTAAAATCAAAAACGAACTCAGCTACTATTTGTCTATCCTCCAAGTAGGGATTTGCAAAACCTTTAACTAAAAATCATCAAATTGAGATTATGGAGGTCAGATTAGTAGTTGATGATAAAGAAATAGAGCTAAACAGATTCGTAACAGAGATATTTGGAAAGGTTCTAGAAGCAATGGTTTCAACACTTAAAGGAGTTGATGAAAATTGGAGGGTCTTGAAGATAGAAGTAGTAAGATGATAAGGGATTGCATACAGTTTCAGGGATATATCCCAGGTAAGAGTATCGATGAAGTCAAGAAGAAGTACGGATTGAAGAGAGTTGTAAAACTGGCATCGAACGAAAATCCATATGGTGCAAGTCCTAAGGCAATCGAGATTCTTAAAAATTTTAAAGATCTACATCTCTATCCAGATCCAAGTTATGAAGAACTAAAGCAGAGGATATCGGAGTATACTGGATGGGAATTTGAAAGAATTGTTATCGGTGCTGGGAGTGATGGAATTCTTGAAACACTGTTCAGAATTCTGATAGAAAGGGGTGATGAAGTAGTAATTCCCATTCCTACTTTTCCGTATTATCACACTTTAACAAGGATTTCGTGCGGTAGAGAAGTATTAGTCAAAAGAGGAAGAGATTTTAGAATAGAGAGTGATATAACAAATGCTATCACTGAAAAAACTAAACTGATACTCATTTGCAATCCAAACAACCCAACTGGAAACGATGAAAGAGAAGAAACAATAAGGGAGATCGTTGAATCAACCAAAGCCATAGTTTTTATCGATGAAGCTTATATCGAATTTGCCGATAGTAGATTTGACATAGATGAAGAGAACGTCATAATTGCGAGAACCTTTTCAAAAGCGTTTGGACTGGCTAATCTGAGAATAGGTTATGCAAGACTACCATCATGGCTCATTAAATACTACAAAGCTGCTTCAACACCATTCCCTATCTCAACGATAGCTGAAAAAGTCGCAATAGCATCGCTGGAAGACATAAATTGGATGAAATCATGCGTGAAAAAGATTAAATCTGAGAGAGAAAGGCTTTACAAAGAGATGAGCAAAATCGTTAAGGTTTATCCATCTCAAGCGAACTTCTTATTCTTTGAAACCGGGATAGATTCATCGCTGGTTACTGAAGAACTTATGAAGAGAGGCGTAATAGTTAGGGATTGCAAGAACTTCATAGGTTGCAAAAACAATATAAGAGTTAGTGTTGGTAAGCCAGAAGATAACGATCTCTTCCTTGAATGCTTAAGGGATGTTTATGATAGCATTGACGGGAACTCCGGGATGTGGTAAAACCGCTGTAGCTGAAGAGCTTAAGAAAAGGGGATATAAAGTCAAATCAGTTGTAGAACTCGCAAAGGAATTTAACTGCATTATTGATAAAGAAAACGATGAACTCGTAATCGATACTGAAAAACTTGCAAAAATAGATTTCGATGGAATTGTTGAAGGGCATTTATCTCATCTTCTAAATCCAGAAAAGGTTATAGTACTCCGATGTAACCCACTTTTAATTAAAAAAAGGTTAATAAAAAGGGGATGGAGTATAGAAAAAGTTATGGAAAACGTTGAAGCTGAATTAATCGATGTAATACTTGTCGAGGCTCTGGAAAACTGTAAGGATGTTTACGAAATAGATACAACTGATATGAGTGTTAAAGGTGTCGCTGATGCAATCGAAGAGATACTAGCTGGAAAAGGAGATAAATACAAACCGGGCAAGGTTGATTGGTTATCAAAACTAAAAGACAAGCTTGAAGAGGTTGCAAGACTATGATCTGGAAGTATAGAGCAGTAAAGAACCCAGTCGCAAGAATTAAATGGATAACACTATGCTTAATATTACTACTCTTGGGATTTAGTTACACCGCATACAAGATTGCTATGGGTGCATCTTATGGAAAATCTCTTATAGCTACAACGATTTTCACACTTTTCGTAGTTTTGTACACGATTATAACCCTTGGAAGGGAGAGGTATTACTACATAGAAGGAAATACAATATACTACAAACCGTTTAAAACGGATTTGAGTAAGGTCAAAGATTACGAAGTGCAAGAAAATAAGCTCATAATAAAGCTAAATGTAAAGAATCCGTTTTCTGTGAGAACACTCTACTTTGAAAACGTTGAAGATCTGAGGGAAGTAGAAAAATTACTAAAGAAAATTATTAAAAAGCAGTAATAATTAAATTTGATAAACGTTTAATAAACACCTGTAATAGCATCTGTGATGTTCTCAGAATTGTTTACATGTATTCAATGCGGAACTTGTGTTGCAAGTTGTTGCGTAAGATTAAACATAAGGAGAAGTATTGCAAAATTTGTAAGTTCTGGAATTTTTTGGGATGAGAATCTTTGGAATTGCACTACTTGCCATTTATGTCAAGATAGATGTCCAAGGGGTATTCCCATCACCGATCTAATAGTTCAAGCTCGAAGTAAAGTGGTCGAAAATGGAAGAGTTCCAAGAGATATAAGAGCAATGCTTGAGAGTATTCAAAAATATGGAAATCCATTCAACGTTTCGAGAGCTAAGAGAAGGGAATGGATGAACGGATTAAAACTCAAGTTTGCTGAAGAAAGTGATTTCGAATACCTGTGGTTTGTCGGATGTTCAGTAGTAGATGATCGAATAAAATCTGTAGTTAGAAAAACCTATGAACTACTTAAAATCGCTGGAATAGATTTTGCAGTTCTTAAGGATGAGAACTGTTGCGGATGTGATGTCAAAGCAGTTGGAGAGGAGGGGCTGTTTGAATACTTAATGGAGAAGAATATGGAAGTATTTGGAAGTGTTAAAGCTGATAAGATCATCGTGAATTCGCCACACTGTTATCACGTATTCAAAAACTATTATGGATTAGAAGTGTATCACGTAACTCAAATTCTTCTTGAAGCAATCGAAAACGAGAGAATTAGATTTAAGAATTTAATTGAAAAAACTGTTACATACCACGATCCATGCTATCTGGGAAGGTACAATAAGATTTACGAAGAACCGAGAAAGATACTTGAGGCAATTCAAGTGAACTTAGTTGAAATGCAAAGAAACAGAGAGAGAAGCTTGTGTTGCGGAGCAGGAGGGGGAAACATTGTAAGAGATGTCGAGTTTAGACCTGCACTTAGAAGGATTGATGAAGCGAAGAGTGTTAACGCCGATGTAATTGCCGTAGCTTGTCCCTATTGCCTCAGAATGCTTGAAGATTCTGCGAAGATAAAAAACGTTGAAATAGAAGTATTAGATGTTGTTGAATTACTTTATGAAGCAGTATTCGGTCATTCAGATTGAGATTCCTTGATCTCTTTTATCTCCTCTATTATATCTTTCTTAAAGTTTTCAACTATTGATATCTCCTCCAAATCTAAAAATCTAAATGCATCGTTTACGACCCTATATCTTCCAATTAAAAATATCTGATTTAGATACGAATCAGTAGTAACTTCGACAATCGCTTTTTTGTCTTCTATTTTTACGTTTAATACGTCAACGCCAGTGTGTATCTTAAAGAGTGCTTTTAACTTGTCTTCAGGCTTTTCAAGCTTTTCCTTTATCTCGTATTCAAATATTATCGTTTTTCCTGCAAGTGGGTGGTTAAAGTCAACTATTACTCTCCTACCAATTATCCTTTCAACTGTACCTATTTTGTTACCTATTCTAACCCTTTGTCCGACCTCTGGTCTTTCTCTGAACTTTGTAATGCTGTAAACATCCTTGTTTTCTGGATCGTACTTACCAAATGCTTTTTCTGGTGGTACTACAACTTTTCCTTTGTATCCAACCTCTTTCCCTATGAAATCTTCATCTAGTCCCTTTACGACGAGACCTTCGCCAACTACAACATATATATCACCGTACCTCGTATTTTCGTTGTATATGCCATATTCTCTTGCGATTTTTTCATCTGTAGTGTCTATTACTGTTCCATCTTCGAGTTTTGCTGTATAGCTTATCTTTATAAAGTCCCCTTTCGATATCATTGCTTTTAGAGATTTAGTCGTGCATAAATGAGTTGTGGAATACCATAAATCTAATAAACAATAACAAGCTTAAAAGTTATAGGGCCCGTGGCTCAGCCTGGTTAGAGCGTTCGCCTGATAAGCGAAAGGTCCGGGGTTCAAATCCCCGCGGGCCCATTTAGTGTTTTGAAATTCGTTTTACTTACATATCTATTCTGGATCGATAATTTCTATTTTATTAAAATTAAACGACATTATGGGGGCTTTGGTCGTGACACCACATTGTGGATTATTTAAACACTTTATCAACAATGTTGCATCACCACCAGAGCTTTTAAAACGTACAATCAATAATCCGCTTAAGAGAAAATTTTGTTTGACAAAGCAATAATTCCTTGGTGGTTATGCAACATTGTTGATTTAATCGTCCACAATGTGGTTCGCGATCAATTTTTTATTTATATAAATTTTATCTTTATCTTGTTATCACACTACGATCAATCTTAAGACGAGAGATATAATTAAAACTGTGGTAGTTGGTATTTACTCAAATCTCTATTACACAACGAGATGGGTTCCGCTAAGGAGAAGGGGATTAGGTTGGCCTAAGTGTAACAAGCTCTATACAAAGCACAACTGTGTAGCATCATGCGGACTTATAGATTCGAAGCTTGAGATAGTTCTCGATTTAAAGGGTTGTAATTTAGACTGCAAATACTGCTGGTGCTGGAAAATGAGATACCTATCTCCAGATATTAAAAAGAGTCCAGAAGAAGTCGCGAAAGATATACTGTGCAGAGCACATTGGACTATTAAGGATAGATTAACTTCTAAATCTAAATACAAATTAGGGGTTATTAGGTTTACAGGAAATGAGCCAACACTACAATGGAGTCATTTAATAGAAGTTCTAAGGATTATCGACGATCTTAATAAATTAATCGAAATATGCAATAAGTACAACTTCGATGAAAAATCTGCAGAACTCGTATACAACTCAAAGGTTATTATTGAAACCAATGGAATTCTATTTGGATTTAGAAAAATAAATTTTGAAGATTTATTAAAAATAAAAAATTTAATTATTGATATAGATATATCTTTTAAAGGTGTCAATCCAGACCAATTCGAATGGTTATCAAGCAAGCCGAAAGAATTGTTTAAGTGTCAGATAAACGGTTTCACATCACTATTCGATTTTGCTGAAGATTTAGACAATATCAACGTAAATCCAGTCTTAGGAATCAATCATGCTGAAAACTACTGTGTTTGGTATAAAGGCAAAAAGTACGTCATGGACGTTGAAATAGTAGACAGATACGGAAACAAAATAGATTTCGAGGATTTCTCGAAAGAATTTGAAGAGGTTATTTCAAGAAAAGATTTGAGATGGGATGAAGCACCGTTTAGGGAATACTTTGGAATAAATAAAGAGAGAACTAGACAGGTTGTAGCGGTAGTTTACAAGGGAAAAAGATATCTCCACGTTTTGCCATCTGAAATACCACTAATGCAAAAGGGTTAATAACTTTAAAAAACTATTTATATCTGATGAACTTACGACGGTCAGAGCGGAATGAGGAATGGGGTAGCTTCTGACTATGATGAAGCTAAAACTTTCTGACCGCGATGAAGAAAAAATTTAACTGATCAACCCTTTTTTAAGCCAATTATGAATCCTATTACAAATCCAGCTACTGGAACGTTTAATATCAAGCTTAACCAGTTCTGTAGTAATTCCGTTGTACCTAAATTTATCGAGGTTAGTTTTTGGTAGTTTATCTCAATGAATCCCTTTTTTGCAAGGTATAGGAGACTTGCTATGTACAAGCCAAGTAGAACCATAAACACCTTAAACGCTTTTTTTAATGCGTAGCCTAATATATATCCCACTACAACTCCAATTCCACCCTGAAATAGAGTTTCTTCAGTTATCAATCCAGATAACATGTTTAGATTATCTACTCGCTTTATTTAAATCTTTTGTCATTTATATCTTGGCATGCAGATTATTTCTCTTATGTCTATATCGAAAAATCTATGAATGTTTGCTGGTTTTAAAACGATGGCAGTATCTGCACCTCTCGCAGTTCCTGCAATTGCTATGACCTCTTCATCTACTGGAATTGCTCCAGCATCAGATGCCATAACTGCAATTTCAACACAGACCTTCATACCTTGACAGAAAAGCCTTAAAGTGTCTGCAATGAGATTTAACGGTGAAAATCCGCCGTATTTCTGAGTTATTAGTCTTGGAACAGTTGTAAGTATATCTGATGCAATAATAAGTTTAGCATTTTCTTCGATATATCTTTTAGTTTCTTCATCGATTAGAAGTTTGTTCTCCTCTTTGAATCCAGATTGATGTGTTACAACCACTACATTTATCCCAGTACCTTTGAAAACTTCTATAGCTCTTTTTCCAGTTTTTCCAGAAGTACTTGCGACTACTACGTATTTAATTCCGAGTTCTAAAGCTCTTTCCTTTGCAAGTCTTAAAGTTTCTTCTGTATTTTTCTCACCTTTCTCCTCAAAATAAACGATCTCTTTTTTCATTGTGAACAAACGTCTATTAAAACTTTTATAACTCTTTCGCAACTTTAAGCTGTGAAAATCGAAAAGCCTAGAGGTACGAGGGATTTCTTACCAGATGAGATGGAAAAGAGAAGACTAATTGAGAAAAAGATGCGCGAGATAGCTGAGAGTTTTGGGTATAGAGAAGTTCTAACTCCAACTTTTGAGCATTTGGAACTGTTTACACTTAAATCTGGTGAAGAAATAGTCGAAGAGATGTACACTTTCAAGGATAAGGGTGGCAGAGATCTTGCGTTGAGACCAGAGGTTACTATGCCCGTAACGAGGTTATTCGTCAATGAGTGTAGCGTTATGCCAAAGCCGTTAAGGTTTTACTACTTTGCAAACTGCTTTCGATACGAAAGACCACAAAAAGGTAGATACAGAGAGTTCTGGCAGTTCGGTGTTGAACTAATAGGCTCATCTAAGCCTACTGCTGATGCAGAAGTAATATACCTTGCATACAAAATACTTAAAGAACTAAAAATAGATTTTGAGTTGCACATAGGTCATGTAGGAGTTCTTAGGCATCTATTAAGAGATTTGAGTGAAGAAGACACTTTAAAAATTATGAGACTAATTGATAAGAGAGATTTGGATGCACTCAACAACTATATGGAAGAAATAGGATTAAACAAAGATCTAAAAGAGAAGATATACTATGTAATAGATTTAACTGGTGGAAGAGAGATTTTGAATGATGCAAAGATCTTGGATTTTGACTTTAGTCATTTAGAGCAGTTATGTGATTTACTCGATGCACTCGATGTGGACTACAAGCTCAACCTCGGAATTGCAAGGGGTTTGGATTACTACACTGGAGTAGTATTCGAGTGTTATTCTGAAAGGTTAGGAGCGCAAAAGCAGATATGTGGCGGAGGAAGCTACGAGTTAACGCATCTATTTAACTATGAAAGAGTGCCATCAACTGGATTTGCTATTGGCTTTGATAGAGTTGCAGAGATATGTGATATAAAGCCAGAGAGAAAGACAACTGTTGCAGTTGTATCTTTTGAAGGTTTTGAAAAGGAGGCATTCAAGTTAGCTGAAAGGCTTAGAGAAAGAGGAATTGTCGCTTTTGTTGATGTGATGCAGAGAAGTATAAAAAGACAGTTGAGTTATGCAAATGACGTAAAAGCAGATTATGCGGTTATAATAGGGAAAAGAGAAATTGAAGAGAATATAGTTTCGCTTAAAGATTTATCTACTGGAAAGCAGATCAGTTTAAGCTTAGATGAAGCAATAGATCTCATTCTCTCCAGAAATGGGGTATGAAAATAGCCAAAACACTGAATATTTCAAGTCTTCCAACCCACATGTTAAAAATCAAGAGTAACTTAACGAGATCGTTGAAGTTTGCATAGTTTTCACTTGCACCAGCTAATCCTAAGCCCGGGCCTACGTTACCTAGTGTTGCTGCGCTGGCTGAAATCGATGTTACGATATCGTAACCGAATAAGGCTATAATTAATGTCGAAACTATAAATATGAATATATACAATGTAAAAAACGTTGTTATGCTGTCTATCAATTCTCTTTTAACTGTTAAGTCACCGTACTTTGTCAATCGAACCGTTTTTGGTTCTGCAGATCTCAATACCTGTTGAGCTGAATACTTCGTAAGGATATACATCCTCAAAACTTTAATACCTCCAGCAGTTGAACCACTGCAACCGCCTATAAACATCAAAAGTAGTAGTATGAACCTTGCACTGTCACTCCACAAGTCGAAGTCATACGTTGTATAACCAGTAGTAGTCATTATAGAAATGACCTGAAAAATTGAATACCTAAAGGAATTGAAGAAATCAAATCTCTTCAGGTTTAAAATAGTTAAAATGGTTGTAAACAAAAGTATAAGAAAAATATAAAGTCTAAATTCTGGATCTCTAAAAATTCTTAGATCTCCATGTAGCAAGTAGTATAAAAGTGCAAAGTTCATACCACCTATCGCCGCAAAGAATGCAATTGCAAATTCAACTCTGAAATCTTTGAAGTAACTAATACTTTCAGAATGAGTCGAGTATCCTCCAGTTGAGAGTGTTGTAAAGGCGTGGTTTATCGCATCGAATATCGGTACACCTAACAGCTTCAAAACGGTAATCTCCAAAACCGTAAAAAACATATAAGTTAGATACAAAGAGATTACAGTGTCTCTAAGTCTCGGTTTTACCTTTAAAACAGTTATTCCTGTATACTCCGCCTGAAAAAGAGTTACACCACTTTTAGCTATACTCGGAAAAAATGCCAAGAACAGTACGATTATTCCCATCCCACCAAGCCACTGAGTTAAACTCCTCCAAATCAAAACAGACTTTGGTAAAAGCTCGGGTGTTAAAACTGATGCTCCAGTTGTCGTGAACCCAGACATTGATTCAAAAAATGCATCAATAGGTTTTATTCCTATTAAAACGTATGGAATTGAACCAACAACAGACACTAAAAGCCAACCAATTGACACTACTGCAAAGGCTTCCTTATATCTTGGAGTTTCCATTTCACTTTTTACACAGCACATGATTAATCCAATTAAAGCAGATGTTAAAGCTGAAAATAGGAAGGGTTTGAAGTCTTCTGTGTAGTAAATCGCTACAGATATCGGAATTACAAATACAAGTGAAAAGAATGTCAAAAGTTTTCCGAGAGTTTTACATACGTATTTTACGTCCATAAATCACTCAAAAATCCTTTCAACTTTCTCTATCTCATCCCATGTCGTGAAAACGAGTAGTCTATCTCCAGTTCTTATCTCGGTATCTCCACGAGGTATCAAGCATTCGTTATCTCTTACTATCGCACCTATTATCGAGTTTTTCGGAAGATCTATTTCTCTAATCTTTTTCTTTAACTTCGGATTTTTTACGATCACTTCAACAATAGCCGTTCCCTCTATCTCTGCGAGTGTCTCAACTTTCATTCTTCTGAGCAATTTCATGACTTCGACATACGTAACCCTTCTAGGATTTAGAGCTATGTCGACACCAACAGCCTCAAACAATTTTACGTATTCGCTGTTTTCAACTTTTGCAATAGAAGTCTTAGCGCCAAGACTCTTTGAAAGAAGACATATGAGTAGATTCCTTTCATCACTCTCAGTTGTTGCAACTACAACATCTGATTTACCGACGTTTTCTTCGACGAGTAAATCCAAATCAGTTGCATCACCATGAACAACTTTTGTCTTCTTAAGTTGGCTGCAGAGTTCTTCACATCTACTTTTATTAGACTCTATTAATTTTACGTTAACTCTACTACTTTCGAGTATTTTGGCAATGTAACAGCCTATAGTTCCACCACCGAATATCGTTACCTTTTTTACTATCGGATATCCAAATAGATTTTTCACTTTTTCGATATCTTCAGTTTTTCCAACAATAGCAATTTTATCTCCGGGTTTTATCTCTGTATCGCCTCTTGGAATTATTATTTCTCCTTTTCTATATATCGTTGTTATAACAACGTTTTTTGGTAGGTTTAAATCTTTAATTGTCTTTTTTACTGCGAGTGAATCTTCAGACGCTTGAACTTCAATCATTTCAAACTTTCCACCACTAAAGCTAACAGCTTCTATCGCACCTGGAATACTTATAAGTCTAGTTACCTCTTGAGCTAAAGCCAACTGTGGACATATCACCACATCGTATCCCATGGGATGATCTCTAACTATTGGTTTATCCACGTATTCTGGATTTTCCACTCTAACTATAACCGTTTTTGCACCAAGCTTTTTTGCTGCGAGTCCAGATAGTAGGTTTACTTCATCATTCCCAGTCACTGCTAAAAATAGATCTGCATTTTCTATATTGGCAGATTTCAAAGTTTTTACATTTGCAGCATTGCCAAACACAGCTTCTACATCTATTTTGAATAGATTTTCGTATTTACTTAGGTCTTTTTCTATTACGTAAACCTCGTGTTCCCCAGCGAATGTTGCAGCAAGTTTGTATCCGACTTCGCCAGCCCCAGCGATTACTATACGCATTGAAGAGATCATAGATAAGGATTAGATAAATAAGTTTTTGTTACGGCAATTTAGCCATGATCCGCAACAGAACTAATCCCAGTTCATACATGGCAACAAACAACAAAAAAATCGATATCTGGGTTATAAAGGTGATGTCAGAAACCGTATTCATAACGAGGAACAATACTATTAAATAGACTGGAATTCTGAAATTTTTAAACGTATTGTAGTCAACTAATTTTAGCCTTTCAGCGATTAACATTGCAAGTGGAATTTGAAAAGACAATCCAAAGATTATCAAAATTCTTAAAGCGTTTTGAATCGTTCTTCCAGCAGAAAAATACGGATAAGCTATATTTGAATAAGCTATTCTATAGAGAAAAGGGACTAAAAACTCATAAGATGTAAAAAATCCAATTAAGAACACAAAATAACTCGAAATAAGTAATCTCTTCAAAAAAGTCCTCTCCTTTTCGTATAAACCGGGTTTTGCAAATAAGTAGAATTCATAAATTATGTAGGGGTAGAGAACTATTAAAGAGATTAAAAGAGAAAAGATCAATCTCGTAACTATCCATTCAAGAGGGGAGTAAACGTAAATCTCATCGATATTGACAATTGTCTTCCAAAAAGACTTTATCATATCATTTGAGTAGAAAAACGTTATAGAAGCAGATATAGCGAGTGCAATTAAAATCCTTATAACTCTAATTCTAAGCTCTGCTAAATGCTCTTCTAAACTCTGCTCTTTATCTTCTGGAGGATTTTGCATTAGTTGAAAATGTCATAGTAAAGTTTATCAATCTTATTTCGTAAAAACCTTTAAGGGCTCGTAGCTCAGAGGTAGAGCGCCGCCTTCGCAAGGCGGAGGCCCCGGGTTCGAATCCCGGCGAGTCCACTTTTCAATTCAATTCCAGTTTAAATTCCTTTGATAAAGCGATTTGGAAAAATCGTAGCGTTAAAATGAAATTCTTCTAATTTGGCGCTCTTATGCCTCCATGTTATTAATAAATGACAATTTTAATAATATGGTTTTGGTAAAAAGCTTTATAATTACG
>Ga0190326_1000108_pt1 | contig 12190 bp, 16 predicted proteins | sample 4870111112_MG_FD_165049 | JGI IMG/M metagenome (GOLD analysis project Ga0190326, IMG submission 165049) | Hydrothermal vent sediment bacterial communities from Southern Trench, Guaymas Basin, Mexico - 4870-11-11-12_MG | ecosystem: Environmental > Aquatic > Marine > Hydrothermal vents > Sediment ... | reverse complement strand
AAGTTAAAGAGGGGGAAAGCTTAGAGACCCGACTGAAGATCATAAAATAGGTCTGATCGCTTTACAAAATAGAATCAGGAGAGAGATTATCAAATATATCGGTATCGGTGGAAAGAAGAGTTTTGATGAAATAAAGGAGAAATTCAATCTCACAGATTCTCAGGCGAAGATGCATCTGGACTTGCTTGAACAGGCTCTGTTCGTTGAAGCTGTTGAAGAGGACGGAAGAAAGGTACTACGTGCTCACGCCGAGGGGTGAGGCGTACCTTGAGAACGTTGAGTGGAGGTGAATTATGGTTTACGATGTTTTAAAAAATTACGGAATAGACTTAGAGGACTTCAGTAGGAAAATTATGGAAGACGGGGGGCTATACCTGCGAAGGTCAAGAGTTGAAAATTTAGGAGGTGACGATGTATGAAAATACTTGCGTGCGGTAAAGGAGGCTGTGGAAAAAGCGTTGTTGCCGCTTTAATCGCCAAGGAGCTTGCAAAAAGAGGTAAGAAAGTTCTTGTGGTTGATACGGACGAGTCAAACTTCGGCATATACAAAAATTTTGGAGTTGAACAACCAAAGGATTTCATGGAATATCTGGGCGGCAAAGATGCTGTGAGAAGAGAGCTTGTAAAGTCGATCCAGGGTGGAAGTGGTGAGAGAGTAAGAATGTTCAAAGAAATTACGATTGAAGAAATTCCTGAAGATTACGTCGTAAGCAAGGGCAACATAAAAATTATGGCAATAGGAAAGATCCACGATTTCGGAGAGGGTTGTGCGTGTCCGATGGGTGCTGTCGCAAGAGAGTTTCTCGAAGCTCTGAAGCTTAATAAGGACGAATACGTGGTTGTTGACACAGATGCTGGCATAGAGCATTTTGGTAGAGGTGTTGAGGCGGGATGCGACGTTATCGTAGCTGTTGTGGAGCCGAGTTACGAATCCATACAGCTCACAAACAAAATAGTCGAACTCGCCAGCAAAATCGGCAAGAAGACTATCGTAGTGGCGAACAAGGTTGACGAAAGAACTTTTGGATTCATCAAGGCTGACGCTTATCTCCCGTTTAGCGAGGAGATATTTGGTGCCTGCTTGAAAGGATCCGAAATCCCCTGCGTTCCCGAAGCTGGGGCGATAGTTGATGCAATTCTCAGTTAAGCCCATCGGCCTAATTAGATATAAGGAAAATTGCGGAAGTAGAGGTTTTCCTGAGTTTGAAGATGGTCTTAAAGGTGTCGGAGTCCGCACACTATAGTTCTTTACTGGCTTGATGGAGTGGTGGGATTTACGTGAACAAGCAGTATTTCTGGGACGAAAATAAGAAAATCGGCCTCAGCCTTGAGAAATACATCGATGACTGGTTAAAAGAGATCATCGATGGTGGTTTCGGAGAAGCCAAGATGATAGTTGCAAGAAAAAGAAATAATAATATTCAGGTTCAACTAAAACAGATGCAGGATTTCAGAAAGTTGCCAACTGTGTTAACAGCAGAGGAGCTGATAGACAAGATTTTCAGAAGAGCGTCAAAAGTAGAGGGAAGAAACCCCAAGGAGAGAGCCTTGAACAAGCTCTCCACTATCTCTAACGTATCAAGAGACTACTTCAAGAAGATAATTGAAGCGCATCCCAGCTACGATTCGCTCCCCGAGTTTTACAGAGACATGGTTGATGTCATTGTTGGGATCAGGAATTTGAAAAAATCCCTTGCTGCTCTAAAGTGGGCTGATGGGATGATTCAGAAGGTTGTGACGAAAAGTGTGAGGGAGGTCAAAGGTGGAAAAAATCCGTCCATGGTTGTAAAAGCAACCTACGGGAGAGTGGCTTCAATCATCGAGCAGATTGATGATGAGCTTAGATTTCTGAACGATGCCAAGAACAGGATGAGGGAGATTCCTATTCTGCAAAACTTACCCACTGTCGTTGTGGCCGGATATCCCAATGTCGGCAAATCATCCCTAGTTGCTTTAATCTCAACAGTAAAACCGGAGGTGGCAAGCTACCCCTTCACCACCAAAAAAATCAATGTTGGATTTGCGGAGTTTGCGGGGAGAAGGGTTCAGATAATAGACACCCCCGGACTGCTTGACAGACCCCTAAGCAAGAGAAACAAAATCGAAAGAAGAGCAATTCTGGCTTTAAAGCACCTCGCCGACATCATTCTCTTTATCATCGACCCAACTGAAACGTGCGGATACACTCTTGAAAAGCAGCTCTCTCTTCTAGACGAAACTAAGAGGTACTTCTCCAAGCCCACCATCGAAGTTTACAGCAAAGCCGACCTGCACGAAAAGAGGGACAAACCAGCTTACTCAGCCATAACTGGGGAAGGGATTGACGAAATACGCAAAGAAATAGAAAAAATAGTAAAGGCTCACTCACAGACGTCTACTGTAATCGCACCCTCTGGGCAAACCTCAACACAGGAGCAACACTCCTGACACTCGTCAGGGTTTGCTGGGTAGCTCTTCCCTTCGTCGTTGAACTCAAAAACTCCTCCAGGGCAAACAGAAATGCACTCACCACATCCGCTGCACTTGTCATGATCAACGATTATTTCAGGCATTTAGCATCACCTCCTGAATCCATCTTTTCTGGCAAGAGGAGAGTATTTAATTTTTTTGATTTTCTCCGGGTTGAAGCACTCTCGTGATAAACAAATTTGCGAATCTGGTTAGGTCAGCAGTGTGAGGAGATAATGCGCTGATAATTTCCACATCCCGACTTTCAAGGCTTGAGTAGTAATTTTTGAGGCTTCTTCCAAAATCATCTTTGGCCTTAGAAGCTTTATATCCAACAACGAGGTGATAGAGAACATTCAGCATACTCCACAGCCTGAAAGCATCTCGATACTCCCCAAGCCACTCTTCAATCTTTAAACCCACCTTTTCTGCCCATTTACATTCCACACTGCACGGGTAGAAGTTTGAAGTGAAAAACTGAGGCAGCGAGATAATCTGGGATTTTTTGAACGCTTCAAGAACTTTGTCAAAAACACCGTATTCAATGCACTCAATTATTAATCTGCTTTCAGCCGAAAACGCTTTCTTGCTTTCAATGTATTTGTCAACACAGCACTTTGGATATCCCAGAATCTCTCCTTCAATCCTTATAAGCTTGTCTCTCCCTTCTCCGAACTCAATCTTGCCCTCAAGTATTTCCCTGTCAATCTTTTTCAATCTTTTTAAGTCTGCAGCATTTTTACATACAAAAAACTGAATTTCAGGATAGAATAACTCCCTTTTCAAAACGCGGTTTGCAAAAACCACAACGGGTATCAAGCGGAGATCGAGTTCGGAAACAGCTTTTATAAGAGCGGAGTTGAGCGAGTTAAATACAGTCTTCTCAACAACTTCAGCGGTTTCACAAAGCTCCTCAACACCACACTCGCCATTCATATAGCGGGCAAAGCTGTTGTCAAGCCTTTCACAGACTGAAAAATCCGGTTCAAAAACCTTCTGAGGCAACGCACACCTCGAAATCCCGCTTTTTATCCTCGAAACCTCAAGGAAAAGAACTGGATTTAGCCAGAATCTTTTTTTATACACTTGCAGGGTCGAAAAATCCATAAAATAAAAAAGAGGGTTAACCTTCAGCTCTTCTCTTCTCTAGCTCTTCGATATACTCCTTCGTTGAAACATACGTTGTTGAACCCGATGACCAGTAGCCCGCTACACCTTCTTCAATCAAATCCTGCACGATCTTCCTCACAACCTTCTTGTCCATTTTCAGTATTTTTGCCAGCTCAGGAATCTTCCATGTTTTCTTACCGAGTTGTTCCAAAACTTTTTGCTTATCCTCTTCGGTGTATTCCGCCATTTTAGGTCACCTTAAAAAAATTGATAAGTCTGTTTATAAGTTCTACCACCTGAACTGGGTTGTTGTTCTGAACTCACTGTAGAAGTAAGGTGTGATTCTGTAATCGTCTATCAGGTGCGGGGTGAATTCGAGACCCGTAAGTTCGAAGAACCTCTCCCAGCCAATTCTGTCGACCCACTCAATCAACCTTTCGTGCTTGTTTGCATTGGCCGCCCATGTCTCAAGGATCTTCTTGACATACTTGACGAGTGTTGGCCATCTTGGCGGCTCGTTTGGAACCCATGGCACTACAACCTTTGAGAGTTCGGGCATTCTTCTGGCGTCTGAGATCTTTCCACCGACCAATATTGCAGCACCGTCGTTTTCTGGGTCAAAGAGTGGCATTCCAGGGCACATTGTGTAACAGTTTCCACAGTACATGCACTTCTCAACATCAACTTTGATTGTCTTGTTCTTCATGTCTGGCTTGAGAGCTCCCGTTGGGCAAGCTGCCACGGTTGAGGGTATCTCACAGGTTCTTCTTACCGCATCATCATCAACGAGCGGTGGAGTTCTGTGAATTCCGACGATGGCTATGTCTGAGGCGTGCACAGCACCACACATGTTTCCACAGCATGCAAGGCTAATTCTGCACAGTGCAGGTAGTTTATGATTCGTGAAGTACTCGTAGAGTTCATCCATCACCGCCTTAACAATACCGGATGCATCAATTGCTGGTGTGTGGCAGTGAATCCAGCCTTGGGTGTGGACTATGTTTGAAAGGCCATATTCACCCTTACTGGCATCCCATGTACCACCACATGGGAAGCCCACTCTCTCTTGCACTTCATTTATCAGGTCATCTATCTTGCTCTCGTCGGTAACGAAGAATTCAACATTGTGTCTGCTCGTCCATCTTAGATAGCCATCAGAGTACTTGTCCGCTATGTCACAGAGTTCCCTTACGGTGTAGATACTTAGAAGTCTTGGTGTTCCAAATCTTACAACGTAGATGACATCTCCGCTTTCGGCAACTCTCTTGATAACTCCCGGCCTTACCACTTCATGATATCTCCATTTACCGTAGTTCTTTGCTATCACAGGATGAAGCAAGTCTCTGAAGTATGGAGGTCCAAAATCCGTCTTTACACCCTCAAATACCATTACCACAACCCCCTCTTCTTCAACTCTTCAATATATGGCGATGGGTTCAACTCCTCCTTCTCGAAGAACATGAATGGGTTGTTTCTCGGAGCCTTCACCATTCTTACATCTGCCTCTCTGCCGATAACCTTGAGGAACTCTCTCATTCCCTTTCTCCAGATTAGCTCTCCAACTCTCTCTCTAAACTTACCTTCTTCATCCCACCAGTCCCAGATTGCCTCAAGCATCTCCTTAATTTCATCGTATGGCTTCTTTATCTCAATGAATGGTACCGCGACCCATCCGATCACAGCACCTTCAACAAACGGAGCCTTAGCACCAATGAGAATTGTTGCTCCTCTCTCATCGCCCGGCTTAAGTGCCTTGGGCATCTTGTTTATACAGTGCATACATCTCACACAGTTCTTATTGTCGATCGTAAGCTCCTTACCATCCCACTTGATCGCTCCAGTTGGGCAAAGCTTCACAACTTCGTTCTCAATATCCATCCACTTTGCGTATTCTCTCACGGCCTCCTGGTCAATCTTGATTTCATCCTTCCACGTTCCAATGATTGCGAAGTCCGCTCTTGCCTTGGCAGCCACACAGTCGTTTGGACATCCTGAGCACTTGATCTTGAACTTGTATGGCCACATTGGCCTGTGGAGCTCATCCTGATAAGTCATTGTCAAATCATAGCAGAGTTCAAGGGTGTCATAGCAGGCAAATTCACACAGAGCGGGACCCATGCAGGCTGAGGGAGTTCTCAAATCAGAACCGCTTCCCCCAATGTCGAAGGGAATTTCGAGATTGCCAAGATCCTCGAAGCACGGCTGCAAGTATTCGCTCCTCGTTCCGAGGAATATTATGTCTCCGGTTGAACCGTGGAAGTTTGTCAACCCGCTTCCCCACTTCTCCCACACATCACACAGACCTCTGAGAGCCTTGGTTGAGTAGAACCACCCAGTTGGCATATTAATACGCATTGTGTGGAAGTGCTCCACTTCTGGAATCTGTTCTCCGAGATCCGAATACCTTCCAATGACTCCACCACCGTAACCCACAACCGAGACGATGCCACCATGCTTCCAGTGGGTCTTCTTGTCCTTGTACGAAATCTCAAGTTGCTTTAGCAAACCTCTTGCGCCCTTCGGCATCTTTATATCTTTTCCTTCAGCAGCAGCCTTTTCTATGAGTTCTGCAGTCTTCTTGATTTCCTTTACAAAACTTGGCCAAGGTCCTTTTTCTAATTCATCAACCAAAGGAGTTTCTGACATTCGTTCACCTCCCGTAATTGCAACCTCTCCTCTTTTAGGCAATATATAAGAATTTCGAAATTTAGCTTTCTGATTTAAGCTAGCCTAAAAATACTCATCGAGAAGTTTTTTAACCTTCCCTTTACTGCCTCATGTGGGAAAAGTTTACATAGTAGGGGCTGGTCCCGGAGACTTTGAGCTTTTAACTTTGAAAGCCTACAGACTGCTTAAAGAAGCGGACGTTATTCTCTATGACCGACTGGTTGGAGAAGAAATTGAATCCTTTATCAAAACTCTTGGCAAAGAAATTATCTATGTCGGTAAAGAAAGAGGGGAGAAGGGAGAGAGAAGGCAGAAGGAAATCAACAGATTAATGAAGAAGTACTTCGAGGAGGGTAAAAAAGTTGTAAGGTTAAAAGGTGGAGATCCGGGGATTTTTGGTAGGATGGCCGGAGAAATAGAGTTTTTGGCTGAAAACGGCATACCTTTCGAGGTTGTTCCAGGTGTCAGTTCTGTCAACGCTGCTCCGGTTTGTTCAGGCATACCTTTAACCCACCCTGAAAATTCCTACGGTTTTCTCGTAGTGAGTGGGAAGAACTCGGGGAGAATCAAGGAGCTGCACCAAGAAGGAACTTTAATCATTCTAATGGGAGGTTGCACAGCCAAGGAAGTTGCCAAAAACCTGATAGAGGCAGGAGTTAGCACCGATAAAGATGTAGCGATAATCGAAAAAGGGAGCATGAAAGACCAGAGGGTGACACTCACAAAGCTCGGGGAGCTTGTTGAAAAGGACTTTAATTTTGAAAGCCCAGCACTGATTGTTGTAGGGCATGTCGCAAGGTTTGCAAGATTTTACCAAAATAACCGAAATGAGGATAGAAAAATATAATTGACCTAAGGTTAAGAAAAAGCAGATGGTAAAGAGAGCCAAGTTAATTAACGATGTGGTGGAGCTAATCCCTGTATTCCATCTCCTTTCAACGGAAACTTACAGGAAGGTCTACAATGCACTTCTTGAGGGTTGGTATACAACAAGAGAACTGGAGGAAATGATAGGTGGAGGGTATAAGGATGCGCTAAGAATACTGAAAAACGCCGGAATGCTTGAGGCGAAGTGGAGGATGCCGTCCGACCCAGGTGGGAAGCCTGAGAAAGAGTACCATGTAAGCTACACTCATGTGAGTGCAAACTTCTACATCTCGCTCAAGGATCTCAATAAAGTCCTTGACGTTGTCTTCATGAGTGACGATGAATTGGAGGAGTACGTTAGAGAGATCATCAAGGAAATAGAGAAGGGAAGAACTTCTGTCACATACATAGCAAAAGACCTTAATCTCGATCCACTGTTTCTGAGGGCTATAGCCAAACGCTCCCTGAAGCTCAACCTTAAAGGACAGCTTGTTGAATTTGCCAAAGATGAGGAGATATAGTATTAAAGGACTTCTTGACAAGTTTAAATGGCATCCCGAACTCGATTTTTCTAAAGTCAAAATTCGTTATATAGATAGACCGAAAGGTTACAGTGAGATTAGTGGGGATGAAATAGAAGAAGTTGGTCACATGTTCCTCTACCTCACAAGCGGTGCAGCCATTCCACACCACAGGATTGTGGAGATAAGGTACGGAGATGAGGTTGTATGGAGAAAGTCGTAATAGGTGTTGTTCACCTCCCTCCCCTGCCCGGCTCTCCCGAGCACTCAGACTGGGATGCGGTAATTGAGAAAACACTTCAGGATGCAAGAGCGATAGAAGAGGGTGGTGCAGATGCTTTAATACTCGAAAACTACGGTGACAGACCTTTTTTGAAAGAGGTTGGGAAAGAGACTGTTGCGGCAATGACCGCTTTGGCCTGTGAAGTAAGGAGAGAGGTGTCAATAGGTCTCGGAATAAATGTGCTGAGAAATGATGCCATCGCATCTCTTGCAATTGCCAAAGCCGTTAAGGCTGACTTTGTGAGGGTCAATCAGCTTTACTTCACATCAATCGCTCCAGAAGGGGTGCTCGAAGGAAAAGCAGGGGAGTTAATGAGGTACAAGAGGCTTATCGACTGCAGAGCAATGGTTTTTGCTGATATTGCGGTAAAGCATGCCGTCCATTTTGCTACAATCGAGGACTACTGCATCAACGCTGAAAGGAGTCTTGCAGACGCTTTGATTGTGACGGGGGTTGCTACAGGAAAGGAGGTAAAGTTCGACGACCTTAAAACCGTCAAAAGATTAGTAAAAATGCCTGTCCTTGCAGGAAGTGGTGTTAATGCCGAAAACGCTGCGGAAATTCTGAAGTGGTGCGACGGTGTTATTGTTGGTACCTATATAAAGCGGGGCGGAAGCGTAGATGCCGAGAGAGTCAGGAGAATTGTTAGAATTGCAAAAAGGTAAGCATTCGGTCGTGTATTTAACAAAAGAATATGCGATCAAGCAGTTTCATGGACAGTTTTTATACAACTTTTTGAAAGAGGTAAAATTCCTGATCCTCCTCCAGCCCTTCTTCTTCACACCAAAACTGTACTTTGTAGATTTCATAAACCGCAGAATAGTGATGGAAAGACTGAAGGGAAGAAAGTTTGAAGAGGTTTTCAGCAAATTTACCGTCAGAAGGGCTCTTGAAGCCTGCTTTATTATGGATTCCATAGGGATTGAAAAGCAGGAAATGAACCGTCCTGAGAAGCACATTATTGTAAGCGATGACGTCTACTTCATAGATTTTGAGAGAAGTAGGTTCAAGGAGAGACCGTCAAACCTCACACAGTTTTGCATGTACCTGAGAAAATTCGGAATTGAGGTTGAGAGAGGACTACTGCAAGAATATAAGAGTTCGATAAGTCGGGAAAGCTTTGAAAAAATTTTGGAGAGGGTTCTGGAAAAATTTTGATAAGACCTATCTCAACTCACCAGACATTTTTCCTCTCAAGCATGAACATCATTCCCAAGTTCCCCACGATCATTGGATCACCACTCACCTCCTTGAAAGGAGACAGGTGAGCATTTGGACCGGTGCAGAGCCTTTCCTTAACTTCTAGCACTTCTTCGCAGTAGCAGCCGTGCCCCTCATCATTAAGAACATACTCGTTGCTCAGCTCTCCCCTTTCGAACCTATCAAGAAGCTTCTTTATCTCATCTACGCCCCTTCTCCTTAAAACGGGTGTGTGGTGCTCCATGAGCGCCCTGACTTTCAGTTCTTCATCCACAATTGCTGCTGTAAGATGGGAGTTGCCGAAGTTTGCCAGCAAGGCCGGGAAGTTTTCTGCCTGCATGGCACATCCCGCAATTGCGGCAAAGACCGTGTCAACAATAAAGATCTCGCCGTTAGCAAAGTCAAGCACGCTCTGGGCTGCATCCCTCATTCTGTTGAACTCCTTTGGTATCTCTTTCTGGTAGAACAGAAAGCTTTCGATGGAAGGATTCTTTTTTAGAAGCTTTTCGAACATTCTGAACCTGAAAACTCTGTTGCTTATTTTAGGAGAGAAACCGTGGTCCTGAACGGCGATGACGTAGTAACTGGGCATCTCGTAACCCATTTTTGAAATCAAATTCAAGAAGAAAGGCATGTCCACATCTTTCGTCTCAATTGTGGTAACTTCACCCTCTGGCTCTCCGATAACAATTCCCATTTCTCGGACTTTTTCTAAGCTGTCTGCGAATGTCAAGGCTGCTCTCTCTGTCGCGAAAACCCTGTGCTTCTTTAAGTGCTCTCTGACAGCGAGGGTTATCGCCCCACCTCCCATAGTGTAGCCGTGCAGAAAGATGTCTCCCTTTGTTCTCTCAATTCTCCTCGCCAGAATTCTCGTTGGAGATGGTAGAATGGCTTTTGGGCAGTTCCTTACGTTCTCCTCAGCGAAAAGCATGAAGTCCTGCGTTCCCGAACCAACATCCAGAGTAAAAACGCTCTCACCACCAAGCATTTCCACCACCCGCAAAGTAAACAAATGCAATCGAACCCAGTATGAACGCTCCCGCGCTCACCACACTGTTATCACTTCTGAAAAGCCTTAATGCAACTCTCTTTCTCGAAAAGGGGAATAAGGGGGGAAACTTTTGCATTGTACATGCATCTACTGCAATGTGAATTGAAACTGCAGCAAAAACTGAAAGAGCCAGAATTTCCGGAATATTCCAGTATCTGAACAGGAAGAAGAATAAAAGGGTCATGATTGTCGCAAATGTGAAGTTGTGGGTGTACTCCCTGTGTCTGACCTTCAAAACCAGATCCACGTCGGGGAGCATGGAGAAAATCGCCGCTAATGCAACAAACTCCACTCCAAGTCGGGGTATGAAGGGAGATAAAATTAAAAGCGTCGCTCCAACGTGTCCGGGCCTGTTCATTTCACCCTCCACCTCGTACCCTTGGGAGTGTCTATAAGCCTTATCCCCTTTTCGGCAAACTCGTTCCGTATGGCATCAGCAACCTTAAAGTTTCTTCCCTTTCTTGCCTTCTCCCTCTCAAGAACCTTCTTTGCGTCTTCTTCACTCAGAACAGGTACTCTTTCAACCTTCTCGAACAAACCCAGAACTCCAGAAAGATTTTTGAAGGTATCATAAAGCTTTTCAGCCTGCGAAAGGTTTAGCTCGTATAGAGATTTGTTGATGTAGCCAGTAAACTCGTGAAGGACAGCAATCGCATCGGGCGTGTGCAAGTCTCTGTTCATCGCGTTTTCAAACCTCTCAACATAATCCCTGACATCAACCTGAATGTTTTCATTTCTGTCCCCAAAGGTTTTCAGATGAGCTATTTCCATGTCCAGATTTATCAGAGCCTCCTTCAGGTAGTCGTATGCCTTTTTCGCCCTTTCCAAAGCATCTTCAGTGTAGTCGAGCGGGCTGCGATAGTGTGCTGTAAGAAGGAAGTACCTCAGCACTTCTCCATCATACTTCTGCAGAACATCCCTTATTCTCACTATATTTCCAAGGCTCTTGCTCATCTTCTCCCCTCTAATCCTGATGAAGTCGTTGTGCACCCAGATTTTTACTGGCTCAACGCCAAAGAAGGCGTAGCTCTGTGCCCTTTCGTTTTCGTGATGTGGGAAAATCAAGTCCTTCCCCCCTCCATGGATGTCAAACGGAATTCCAAGATATTTTGCGGACATCACGCTGCACTCTATATGCCACCCCGGCCTCCCTTTCCCCCAAGGAGAGTTGAAGACTGCCTGAACCCTAACATCAACATCCTTTGCCGACTTCCAGAGGGCGAAGTCCTTTACATCCTTTTTCCTCTCATCCGGCTCTATTCTGTGCCTGTTAAGCTCTTCAAGACTCTGCTTGGATAGCTCTCCATATCGCTCGAAAGCAGGAACGTGAAAATGAACATCTCCGTCTACAACATAAGCGTAACCCTTCTCAATCAACCCCTGAATGAATTCGATTATATCCTCAATGTGATCCGTAACTTTCGGCTGGTATGTTGGCCTTTTTACGTTGAGAGCTTCCATATCCCTCAAATATTCTGCAATAAACCTCTCAGCAACCTCTTTCTGTGTCTTACCTTCTTTAAATGCCCTGTTTATAATTTTATCATCTACATCCGTAAAGTTCTGGACGTACACAACCTTATAACCAAGATATTCAAGATACCTCCTGAAAACGTCGAAGAACACGGTACTTCTGGCATGGCCGATGTGCGAGTAATCGTAAGCCGTTATCCCGCAAACGTACATTCTCACCTTTCTACCATCCAGAACATCATCAAGCTTCTCAATTTTTCTTGAGAGGGTGTTGAAAACTTCCATGATGACAGATATTCTTGAGTTTTAAAAATTTCAGCTTTCAAGAATCTTTTTTATTTCGTAAGTTACAACTCTCTCAGCCTGTTCGCAAGATTTTCAAAGTGGGAGAGGTTCTCCCATAATAGCTAATATCGGGAGTTTCAACCAATCAAAAATCGTTGCTGCATCGAGAATTTTTCCGTTCTTGCTACTTAGTTAGGCGTGTCCTAATAACACCTCCTCACTACATTAAAGTAGAACACAAACATCCTGCAAAACCTGTTCCAGCACTCTAAAGCCCTTCTCCAC
>Ga0190326_1000106_pt1 | contig 12512 bp, 12 predicted proteins | sample 4870111112_MG_FD_165049 | JGI IMG/M metagenome (GOLD analysis project Ga0190326, IMG submission 165049) | Hydrothermal vent sediment bacterial communities from Southern Trench, Guaymas Basin, Mexico - 4870-11-11-12_MG | ecosystem: Environmental > Aquatic > Marine > Hydrothermal vents > Sediment ... | reverse complement strand
TAAAGAGAAGGGAGACACTGATCAAACACATTATAAAAGCAATCACATCGTACGATCAGTTCAGACTTTGATTATCCATAACAGATAATTAAAGTGATACCATGAAATGGGTAACACACATCGCATTCGCCTTCTTCATTGTGAAACTGACGGAAATAGCCTTAATGATCGATCTCCTCGATTCATACGTCGCCTACGCCGTTGTAACGTTTTTTACGGTTCTCCCTGATTTGGATTTCCTGATAGGGCTTAAACATCGAACATACACGCACACTATCTATTTCACCGCTTTCGCCTTTATCCTTCTCCCTCTCGGTTTGAAATTGGCGTTTATCGCGTGGATCTCGATGTTTTCCCATTTAATTACGGATATGATGACGGTAAGCGGTGTTAAACTGTTCTATCCCAAACCGACGGTTTACTACATCCTACCGCCGGAATGGAGGATCAGAGTAGGCTCAAACACGGAATTCTTCGTCTTGGGAGCTTTGATACTCGGTACCATCTTGATCGGAAATGTTGCTGGAGTTACCGAGCTCCAAAAGGTTTACGAATTATCGAGGGATCACGACGTAACGGTCAAACTCTCGTGGATTGAGAACGGGGTAGTATACAGCTCGGAATACGAGAAGGTGGTATGGACGGACTACAAATCCAAAATAGGAATTGTACAAAACGGAAAACTGAAAATACTAAACGACAAGCAGATATTAAACGTTGAAATCGTGAATTCCCACAAGGTTCAGAGATATCTCAAACACGCAACCGTAAAGGTCAAAGATCTAAAAAAATCTGTCTGGAAAAATCGACTGATAGTTGAATACGACGACGGCGACTATCACGAATTCCTCGGAACGGGAAGGGATTTATATTATAAATTGAAAAATAATCCAAATCAAAAGGTAAAGGTGGCTTACGTATGCTCAAGGAGCTTAGAATCCTCTCTAGGCTCAATGGGGATTACGTGAACCCTCATAAACTCTACAACTCTTCAGAATTCGATTTTTCGAGAGCAACTTTTTATAGAAAGCTCGAAAACTTGAAACAGCTCGGATTTGTCGAGTGGAGAGTCGGAAAGGCTAGACTTACCGACAGAGGCTTGAAGGTTTTATCCATCCTCAACGGATCTGATATTACATTCAATCTGAATATGAATGGATATCAAAATGTTGTGTCTAGTTCATCAACTGAAAGTCGAATTAAAGAAGAAGATGAAAACTTAAATCATTCTTTCCGATTGTATAAAGCTTCTGAACTAAAAGATCAAGTAGATAACGGCTTTATCTACGTTGATTACCCGCAGACATCTTTCATTCTGAAGATCTTAATGGAACTTGCAGGAATAGAAGAGAAGGCTAAAACCAACGTTGAAAAATTTAAATTGCTCAAATCTCACGATTTCAAGGTTAAATTAGCAATAAATCACTTTGAAAATTCGCCTAAACAGCTCTTGGTCTTCCTTGAAGAGTTGATAAAATTAGGAAGGATTAAAACCCTCTACATCGGCGTAAAAGACGAAAGAAAAGCCCTGAAAAACAAGAAGTTGTTAGAGTTTCTGCAAGAATTCGACTTCGAAAACGAACGTTTTAAGCTTCCTAGGGAATCTGTAACACTTTTCCCGCTGTTTCTTCTTTTCATCATTGGAACTATCCTATTCATAGCCTTCCGTGTCGGTTATCAACATGCTTCGATTTATTCCGTGTTCCTTATCATCTACTTCCTGCGTTCAAGCTTGTTCAAGGAACTAAGATCAATGTGATTAACTATAGTGGTTAATCATATTATCGTTTATGGAATCTATCAGCCCTTACGAATGAGGTGCCAGTTCCCTGAAGCTTCCTAATAATCTCCTGTGCTTCTCTCGGCTTAAACGCTACTTCCACTATTTCTAAATTCCCTAACTTGTTTACCCATCCGCATGTTGGACACTTCTTAACTCCAATTCTTTCATCCATGCAGAGGTATCTACCGCACTTCTTACACCTGAATATGAAATACATATAATTGTGTTTACATATTAGAATTTAAATATTTAGTATGCATCAGTAGCTTGAATATTTTCGTTATCTATAAAAACAACTTGATTATCTGTAATAGATAATCAGCTTTTAGCCATAAAAAGCCAAAGCAGCAATCCATTTCATATCGACTCTATAGGATATATTGTACCATTATCAAGCCAAATTTCTAAAGATCCGCTTTTCGAGCAATTAATAAATAAATGAATCTCTCCACTGAAATTTGCCGGTAATTCTGTTATCACGTTTCCATAAACATCATGAAATTCGATCTGGCAATTCTCAGCTTTGTAGTGGATCTTTGACGGAGCAGTAGTTATGGCATACATCTTAATTACATGTGTCTGATTCGCCGATATTTTTATTGTAGGCTTTTCTTTAGGTTTTTCCATTAAATGTGAAACGATAATAGTTAATAAAATTAATACTGGAATCAGCTTAAATACGGATTGCATAGTGGCGATCAACCTTAAAATACTTAAAGGTTAATCCCAACACTTATTGGGGAGCCGGGAGCGGAGATTAAAATGCTCCGTCTACCCCGTTCATCTCCCGGTTTCCCCTTTATAATTTAGCAGGGCTTAGAATTTTGTTTAATGCAGGTCGCTTGGATCTCTAAAAATCTCAGCCTTATCGTTTTTTGATAAAAGAAGGGAGATACCTAAAGTAAAAAAATCGTTTAATCTGCTATAACTTTGATTTTCTTGCTCTTCTATTAAACAATTAATTTTTTTCTCTTCTCTGCCAACTTTAACCTTTCCTATATAACTCCGTTATCCGTTCATGTTCTGCATTTTTCGGACAACTTAGGCTTTTTCCCTTCGGGACGGGGGCGAGAGCTAACTTTTAATTAATTTAAGGTTCGAGCCTTCTCCGTTTAAGCTAAGCCCTGCAAGTTTTTCGATGTAGTGAAGGCTGAGGATTGATTAAAGAGAGCGACGACGAGGCTCGAACTCTTTTTTAAAAACAAGGAAATAATCGCCCCCTAAAAAGCGTAAGAGCCGAAAAACGACGAACCGAACATGAACGGGGTAGACGGAGTTAAAAAGGAAAGGTTTGTAGTTTGGCAGGTAGAAGAGAAAAAATTTAGCGTACTATCGCTTGATTCGACGAGCGGAAAACCAAAACAGTACTGCGTGACATATAACGGCTATCGATGGCTCTGTAACTGTCCACACTACTTGAAAAATTGCGAAGATGTAAACTTTGCATGCAAACACATCATTGCAGTAATGCAAGTATTAGGAACTCAAACAAAAGTTGAAAAGAAGGTTAAGCGTAAAGAAAAGAATAAGGAGAGGGATGAATCCCTCTCTCTCCAAATATTTGAACAAATGAAAAGAGATAAAGAAACTCTCAGAGAGATAACGATTGAAGAAATAGAAAAGGCAGAAAAACCCGTTAAAGTCGGAGTTATAGCTGATAGGGTTTTTGAGAAGATCTACGGTGAACCAACAACTCCTGATGATTGGATAAGGATTTGGCACGTTGGTAATCAGGTTTGGTATATCGTCGAGGATTTGGCTAAAGAAGGGTTAATCGATTTTGATGGACTGTTGATACATAAATCCTAATTTTTTATTACCGAAAGAACTTTTTATTAGGTTACTACAATACGGGCTTATAGGGCTTTAGGTATGTGAAAATCTTAGAAATTAATCAAAGCCTAACGAAATAACTATTAAATCTTTTCAATACCGTGTCAGTTCCTTGATCGAGTTGATCTGGATCGATTCCGTAAGATATTGTTAGTGTTAACTGTGAGTTAAGGTCGATTGTTAAGACTTTGAATTTCTTTGCGAGGAGATATGAAAGATAATAAGTTGTAGTCTTCCCCGTTCCACCTTTCTGATTGACTAATGAATGAAATGACAACTATTTATAAACGACTTGATAGGAAGTATCATTCTATAAGAAATAAATATAATATAAATACAACATTCTGCAATTTTCCTTTAATTTTTCAAGAAGCTTTTTATGATTAATTTTTATTATATTTAATTTCTCAATTTCAGAAAGTACCTGCACCGATAGTTTAGGATCGTGGTTACAGAGAGTATAAACAAGAGTTTCTACAACTCTGTCCTCATCTTCTTCAATCATTAATTCTATGGCTAATTTGTATTTCAACTTAATTTTAGCAATCACTACATCCTGCTCTACATCCTGTTTACATGTTTCAACAACCAAAATACCACCTCCTTTATCAACATTTGTTTTCTGGGTTTATATACCTTAATATTTGTTAGAGTATTCAAATACCTACATTGTTCTTAAGGTAGTAAAGTATAAATACCTTTGCAACATAATCAAACCTTAATGACGACATGGGATAGTCTCTCAAAGCTAGAAAGTTGGGTTGTAAACAGATACTTTGCACTCTTAAGGAGGTTTGGAGGTAGGGATTTCACGGTAGAAGAGGCGAAAAAGGCTTTAGAGGTAGAGAATCTGAGTCTTAAAAACGTGAATAAGCTTTTGGCTGAGTTGAGAAAACACGACTTGATCGAAGTGAAGATAGACCCTTCAGACCCGAAGAGAAGGTTATATAGAGTTAAAGCTCCACAGATTGCAGAAAGTGTAACAACTCCAAAAAGGGACGAGCTCTTCAGATTGCTAAAGGAATGTGCGGACATAATAAGGACTGCGGTAGATTACAAGGTTCTGTTACTGTTATTGTTTTACAAGGCTGTCAGTGATAAGTGGGAGAGAATTGTGAAGTCTTACATAAAGGAAGGATACGATGAGGAATCCGCTAAGGTAATAGCAAACGAGGATTATGTCAGATTATACGATGAGATTGAGAAGAAATCGTATAGCTGGCATGAGATAATTAGAGAGTACAACATAAGGGAGATGGCAAACGCCTTAACGAAGATCAGTGAAATGAATAGCGATCCAGATCATCCACCTGTTCTTAAGGGATTGGATAGACTTATTGAAAGAGTTGGGTTGAGAGAATTGGCTGAGGGAGAGAAAGTCTTCATACTTGAGGAGATTATAAAGAGGTTCAACAGATATGACTTCTCCGAAGTTGACTACGATCTGCTTGGAGAGGCTTACCAGTGGATACTCCACTACTTCGCTCCAGTGCAGGCTAAAGAAGGAGAAGTTTACACGCCAACATGCGTTATAAAATTGCTGATCAAACTCTTAGATACACGAAAGGGGATAGTTCTCGATCCAGCATGCGGATCTGGAGCTATGCTCGTAGAAGCTTACAAGCATGCGAAAGAGAATAGTGGAGAGGTTGAACTTTACGGACAGGACTACAACGAAGTCACAGCCACGATTGCAAGGATGTATTTGGCTTTGAACGGGATAAAAGTTTACTACATATACGATGGAGACTCCTTAGTTAACCCTCAGTTTAAGAAAGCGGATTACGTGGTTGCAAACCCGCCTTGGAATCAGGATTACAATGTTCAGAGGCTTGAGGAGAGAAAGGACATCTATGAATATGGAATACCGCCGAAGAATACGATAGACTGGGCTTGGGTTCAGCTCATGCTCCACTTTGCGGAAGAGAAGGTCGGAATCGTATTGGATCAAGGAGCATTGTTCAGAAGCGGAAAAGAAGCTAAGATAAGGGAGAAAATCGTCAATAAGGATTTAATTGAAGCTATAATTCTTCTGCCGGAAAAGCTATTCTACAACACCGGAGCGGCTGGAATAATAATGATTCTGAACAAGAAAAAGCCAGAGAAGAGAAGGGAAAAAATTCTGTTCATAAATGCATCGAATGAATACGTCAAACATCCTGAAGTGAAGAAGTTGAACATCCTAAGCGATGAGAACATAGATAAGATCGTTAAAGCCTACGAGAGGTTTGAGGATGTTGAAGGGTTTGCCAAAGTAATAAGCTTGGAAGAGATAAGAAAGAATGGCTACAATCTAAACGTAACGAACTATGTAATGCCTATCGTTGAGGAGAAAGAGATCGATCTTGCAAAAGAAATCTCAGAGCTTAGAAGGCTTGAGGAGGAAAGAATAGAACTTCTTGAGAGGGTTGGAAATTATGTTGAAGAGATAATAAAGGTGATCTGAATAAACACTAAAAGGGCAGGAAGAGTTTATAAGAGTGTCCAGGAAAGTTGAGAGGATTGAAGGAGCTTATAACGTTTTGAAGGGGGGTTAAGAATTTATGAAGATATATAATTTTAATAATATAAATATAGTCAATCTTGATAGAACTAATTTACTTTCAGATTATATGAGTGACGATGTTTGGGAGATGTTAGATTACTACTATGATGAGCTAAGAGATTATTTAATGCTTGTAAATCCAGATGATGTTTATGAGATAATTCATAAATATAATAAAAAATATATATTCTTAATTTTCGATACTAATCTGTTATTAGATATAGTATGGAACAGGAATACCAATATTACTAAAATGTATAAAAGATTAATAGATAAAAAATATTATTTAGTTAATGATGGAGAAATAATTTTATCGACAACAATAGTGAATGTTGTAGAACTTTTTGATATATCTAGACGATACAGTACAGCTTTAGCATTATATGAGCTCGGAATTTCACCTGATGTCGTGATTAAGGCATACCAAGGTTCTGATTTACCTAAGAAGTATGAAGATATGAATTTTAAGAGATTAAGTTATAAAAAAGGGTATAGATTTCTAAAGAAAATTTTCAAAGCTCTTACGAATTTTTGGATATTATATCCCGATGCTAAACCATATATAGAGGACGTCATAATTTTAAGAGATTTAATATTTAGGGAAAATATAAGGGACAAGGACGCAATGATAGCATGGGTTGTAAGTTCTTATAGTGATCTATTAGATGTACTTGAAAACATTGAAGGATTTTACATTCTAACAACTGATAAGAAATTTGCTAAATCTGAAATTCTAAGAGATTTAGTTTATGTTTACAATTTAAGAGATAAGAAAAAATTTGAAGAATTTATTAATTATGTTTTAAAAAATTGGATAGATATAGATATGGGAAGTGATTAGGTATGATTAGCTTCTATAAAGAGACTGAGTTTAAGGATACTGAGATTGGTAAGATTCCAAAGGATTGGAATGTTGTTAAACTCGGAGATGTTGCAAAGCTTGAAAGTGGTGGGACACCAAGTAGAAGAAAGCCTGAATATTGGAAAAACGGAACTATACCATGGGTCAAATCTGGAGAACTTAACGATGGTGTTATTTATAACAGTGAAGAAAAAATAACTGAACTTGGTTTAAAAAATTCGAGTGCTAAAGTATTTCCAAAAGGAACTTTACTCATAGCCTTATATGGCGCAACAGTCGGTAAAACTGGTATATTAGGTATTGACGCATCAATAAATCAAGCCGTTTGTGCAATTATACCAAAATCTTCTAACAGCTTCAACTCAAAATTTTTGCAATACTACCTCATCTTCTCAAGAGAGAGACTAATTGCTCAAAGTAGTGGGGGAGCCCAACCAAACATTTACCTATATGTTTTAAGAGATTTCAAAATCCCCCTTCCACCACTTGAAGAGCAGAAGAAAATAGCTGAAATACTTTTGACGGTAGATGAAGCAATTCAAAAGACCGACGAAGCTATCGAGAGAACTAAGCGGATAAAAGAGGGATTAATGCAGAGGCTTTTAACCAAGGGCATAGGACACAAGGAGTTTAAGAAGGTTGAGCTGAATGGTAGTATCGTTGAGATTCCTAAGGATTGGGATGTTGTCAAGTTGAGGGATGTGATTACAGAAGCAAAGCCCGGATTTGCTTGTGGGAAGAGAGACGATAATGGTATAATTCAATTAAGGATGGATAGTATTGATCCAGATGGGAGAATTAACCCAAATGCTTACGTTAAAGTCCCTCCTCCTGAAAATGTCGAAGAATTTCTCCTTAAACCCGGTGATATTCTCTTTAACAACACAAATAGTGTAGATTTAATAGGTAAGACTGCAATCTTCAGAGGTGAATTTCCGAAATGTGTCTATAGCAATCATCTCACGAGAATAAGAGTAAATCCAAATAAAACCATACCTGAGTGGGTTCTGTATGCATTAATTCGATTATGGAAACTTGGAGTTTTTAAAGCTATATGCCGTAGGCATGTTCATCAGGCTGGAATAAACACTAAAGACCTTGTCAATCTCAAAATCCCACTACCACCACTCGAAGAACAAAAGAAAATAGCTGAAATCCTTTCTACCGTTGATAAGAAGATGGAGATTTTGAGAAAGGAGAAGGAGAAGCTTGAAAACATAAAGAAGGGCTTGATGCAGAAGCTTTTGACTGGTAAAGTTAGGGTGGTCGTATGACTCTCGTTCCCGAAAAGTTTGACGTTGAAGAGGTAGAAAGAAAATTGAAGGAATTGGAATGGGAAGATATTGGTTTAAAGGAGAACGAACTTCTTGAAAATTTCATTCACGATGAAATCTTTGAGAAGGTTTTTTACGAGCTAAACGAGAAAAAGCTGAAAAACTTAACCGAAAGGGAGATATCCGAAGTTATTGGGCAAGTTAAAGATAGGCTAAAAGCTTCAGAAGATAAGGTTCTCGAATACCTAAAGCACGGTGTAACCCTAAAGGTTAGAGGAAGGGATATCACGTTTATTCTTATAGACTTTAACGATATCAGCAGAAATACCTTCTCTTATGGAAAAGAGATAAAATTTAAGGGAACTCCTGAAAATGTCAAACCAGACTTTACTCTCTTTGTTAATGGAATTCCATTGACTATAATAGAGGTTGAACCCACGAAAGAACCTAAATCTGAGGAAAAGGGGATAAGACAGATACTTTCATACGAACAGAGATCGTTCGATCTGTTCAAGCTCGTCCAGATAGGAATCGTTTACGGAGAAAGGAAGATATACATCCCTACGTTCCCAAACAGAGAAAGAAAGGAGAGGGTAGTTTTTCCTCAGGTTTGGAAGGTTGAGAAAGATGGCAAGAAGGTTGAAGATATATTCGACCTCTTAAAGCCATCGACATTGCTTAACGTTATAAGATGGTATACCTTCTTTAAAGAGGACGGTAAGATCGTGGCAAGATATCCACAATACATAGCGAGCGAGAAAGCCATTAAAAACATCAGAGAATATCTAACCGGAAAAGCTGAAAAGAAGGATTGGCTTGTCTGGCACTGGCAGGGTAGTGGTAAAACATACACTATGTTTTTCATAGCTAACAGGTTCTTCGAGGAGTTCTACGCAAAAGATCCTGTGATAATTTTTCTTCTCGATAGAATAGAGCTTCAGCGTCAGCTTTACGAGGACTTCATTCAACCTCTGAAGGCTGAGAGGTTCAAGAACAACTTGGAGATAGTAGATAGCATTGATAAGCTTAAGCATATAATTGCAAACCTAAAGAGGAGCGAATATAAAGCTATAATTCCAAGAGGAATATACATCGTCCTAATTCAGAAGTTCAGAAGTGAGGAATTCCAAGAGCTTTTAAAAGAGCTTGGGAGGGAGTATCTGCTAGAGAAGGAGAATAGACTTGAAGAAGATGAAAGTGAGCTTCTGAAAGCAGGAGCAATAAATAAGAGAGAGATACTCATACTAATAGACGAAGCTCATAGGAGTCAGTATGGAACTTTAGCATCGACAATGAAAATGGTTTTTCCAAATGCTATGAGAATAGCCTTTACAGGCACACCTGTTTTCAGCTTTGAGAGAAACACCTTCAATGAGTTTGGACGCAAACCTCTCGACATTTACTTCATCAAGGACTCTATAGAGGACGGATTCACAGTTCCCATAGCATACGACGTAGTCAAGGAGAAGGATATGCGGATAGATGTAAGCGAAGAGGATATCAAAAATTACATCCACGAATACATAAAGCAAGCAGAGGAATTAGGAGGAAGTATAGCTGACGATATCGATTTGGAGCTTGAAGGTGAAATTAAAATAACAAGATCAGAGCTGAGAAAATACCTAAACCAGATCACCATCCGATTAACTAACGAGAAGAGATTGAGGGAGTTAGCTAAATACATAGCCAAGAGGATTGAGAAGGATACGGAAGGATTCAGATTTAAGGCTATGGTTGTCACCGCAAACAGGGAGTGCTGTGTTAAGATGAAGAAGTTCCTTGAGGAAGAGCTTTCCAAGATCTATGGCAACGTTGACGGCTGGGTGGAAGTAGTGATGACATACAGACATGACGATACAGGTGAAATCCTCAACTACAAGGAGGAGATTATCAAAAGGTTTGGAGATTGGAGAATTGCAAACAAGAAGTTCCAAGACGATTTCAAAAAGAAGGACAAACCGAAAATTCTCATAGTTCACGAGATGCTGATAACCGGATTCGATGCACCTATTCTTAAAGTCATGTATCTCGACAGACCGATCTATGAGCACAGACTCTTACAAGCGATTGCGAGAGTTAACAGACCTTTCGAAAGTGGAGAGATAAAAAAGGAGTTTGGTCTCGTCATTGATACCGTGCCATTGCTTGAGCACGTTAAGGAGAGCTTTAGGAAATATAACATCCTAGCTGGAGAAGTAGCCAAAGATGTCGAAGAGAATATGCTCGCAGAAGTTGAAAGGATGGTAGAAGAATTTTGTAACGCTTTAAACGATGTTAAGGAAAGACTAAAGACTTTCGGAATAAACATAGACGATCTGAAGACGTTAAAGGGTAAAGAGCTGAAAGATAAGCTTGAAGATGTTAAGAAAAGGCTCAAGTTAATTGTTCCCTATGAAGATTCTAAGGATACTATTCTCCTGATAGAAAAGATGAGGAGAACTATTTCACTCTATAGAGCCTTAGGAGCGAGGGAAGAAAAAGCCATCTATTCGAAGGATATAAAGATACTCAGCTACATTTACTATACTATTCTCAAACTGTTGGGATATAGAAACAAGAGGTTCATAAAACTTGGAGAAGATTTCTGGAAATGGTTGATTAGGGAGATTCACGACAGAACTGAGTTTGAGCCTTATGAAGAGCTTGTTAGGGTAACCATAGACAAAAGCATCATTGAGAAGCTTAAAGGAGAGATAACAGAGTATGAAGTAGCCGATCTTTACATCTACGCTTTACACGAGATTGGCGACAAGTTCGTAAAAAATCCAGTTTACAGAAGGATCAGGGAGAGGCTGGAAGAGATCAGGAAAAGATGGATTGAGAATATGATCAATAATTATGAAGTTGCTAAAGAGATTAAGAGGCTTTTAGAGGAAAAGAGAAGGTACGATGATAAGATAAAGGGTAAATCTCTAGAAGATTTGATTTTAGAAACTCTGAAAAGCTTGATTGGCGTAGATGTTCAATTTAAGAACTTAAAGAAAGAGCTGTCCAATTTAAGAAGAGACTTACCAGCAGGGATACTCAGGAGAAAGCTTAGACTAGCACTAATTAAGGATGTAGTTAAACACTTGAAACCTGAAGAGAGAGAGAAATTCTTGGAGGAAGCTGTTAACTTCATAATGGGTGAAATCTATGGAGAAACAGGAAGTAAGAAAGCTTCTTGAAGAATTGACAAATATTGCTGAGATTGAAAATGTAAGGTTGGAATTCAGAGATATGAAGAGAAAGTTGGCTACTACATCTCTTAATAAAGGAGTTATAAGACTTAACAAGATAGTCTTAACGTTTCCAGAAGAAATAATCAAATATATCTTAGCTCATGAGATCGCACACATAAAGGTCAAAACGAGATATCATTGCGAAGAGTTTAGGGTAGTTCTAACGCAACTTATAGACGATAATATCGAAAAGCTAGAAAGAAGATTAATTGAGCTATTTTTGTAGTCTAGTTGCCCAAGCTTTTGGATTTATAAGATCCACATCTCAGTTAATTTTTTCAAGGATTTTAAATGGTTCTAAGTGCTCAAGCTTCGAAATCCTTATCCCTATTGATTTTTAAACTCCAATTTTTCTCCTTAACGTTTGTTAGTCGAATATTCACCTAAAATTAATCTGAAGTCTTCTTCTGGAATTTCTCTCATAGCTTTACCCATAAGATGCCCAGTCCACTTCTTTTTGTTCGTAATAAACTTCAACTTTGGAATCAAGGATTTAAACTCAATTGGCTTGTCAAATATCTTAATTGGTTTAATCTTAACTCTCCAAGGGAAAGTTTCACTACTGTTTCTCATACCCTTAGAACTGAAAATCCTTGTAGAATCCTTAAAAGGTTCAGAAATAACTTCATAGACAGCTACGATTCTTGGCTCTTTAATCTCATCATTAACCTTCTCCTGTTTGAGGTAAATTACAAGCTTATCGCCCGGCTTAACCTTTGCAATCGTATTTTTATGTCTTTCTGGAACTCCCCAAATGTTTTTCTCTCTTATTACCTTCCAATTAACTTCGTTTGTGATACACAGCCAATAGGTCATTAAAACTACCTCTTATTACGCCTTTACAGTTATCTCGGTAAATCGCCTAGCATAATATTCGGAAATAGCGTTATCTAATTCGATAAACTTCTGAACTATTGGATTATTCTTATTCAGCTTGTACATTTTGGCTCTTCCTACTTTCCTTGTTTCCACTACGATTCCAAGATCTTCAAGG
>Ga0190326_1000105_pt1 | contig 12607 bp, 12 predicted proteins | sample 4870111112_MG_FD_165049 | JGI IMG/M metagenome (GOLD analysis project Ga0190326, IMG submission 165049) | Hydrothermal vent sediment bacterial communities from Southern Trench, Guaymas Basin, Mexico - 4870-11-11-12_MG | ecosystem: Environmental > Aquatic > Marine > Hydrothermal vents > Sediment ... | reverse complement strand
AGAGCTTCTGAAGGGTATAAAAGAAGAGAATGAGCCTATAAAGAGGAATCTCATGATAATAGAGCTTATGGAAAGGATCTCACTTCCTTTTGGAGTCTTCCTTATGGGATTGATTGGAGCACCTTTAGGTATGCAAATAAAGACAAAAAGCAAGCCTGTAGGAATAACTGTAGGATTGGCTGTATTTTTCATATATTACACACTGCTTGCAGGAGCAAAAAGCATATCTGAAACTGGTTTTATATCTCCTTATGTGGGAATATGGATTCCTGACATCCTTTTGGTTATTTTGAATATAATTGCTCTGAAAAAGACAGAAAAAAGATGGTTTTAAAGATCCTGGATAAGTATCTCATAAAAGAAGTTTTCAGATACATGATGATATGTCATGCGGTTTTGTTCTTTATTTATCTCGTCGTGGACTTCTTTCAAAAGATAGATGACTTTATTGAGGCAAAGGTCTCAAAGTTTACGATAATAAAATTCTTTTTTTACAAAAGTCCATTTATCATAAGCCAGCTGATTCCTGTTTCCCTACTTCTTTCAGTTATAATTACAGCTGGACTGATGAAAAGAAACAATGAACTGATAAGTCTAAGAAGTTCAGGCATAAGTCTTTACAGGATATTTATGCCTTTTTTCTTTTTTTCTCTTCTTACGAGTCTTTTTTCATTCTTATTCTCTGAAACAGTTGTTCCTTATTCAAGTTCAATGTGTCAGGAGGTTTGGAACAAGGAAGTAAGAAAAGGAAAATACAGGAGATTCTTCAGAAGGAGAAATATATGGTATAAGGGAAAAAACTACATCTACTGGATAGAATGTCTTGAAGGAAGAAGGATGAAAAGGGCTATATTTTATTTTTTTGAAAGAGGATTTTTTTTAAAAAAAAGGATTCAGGCAAAAGAAGTATTATGGAATGGAAGTGAATGGATAGCAGAAGATGTCCTGATTCAGGAAAGGTGTGGAAAAAGGTATGTTACTAAAAGATTGAGAAGGTTAAAATTAAGTATCTCAGAAACTCCTGAATCCTTCTTAAGACCTGTAAGAAAGCCAGAAGAGATGAATTTTTGGGAACTAAAGAGATTTGCAAAACAGATAGAGGAAGAAGGTTATGATGCAAGAAGATATCTTGTTGATGCTTATGTAAAGACTGCTTTTCCTTTTATAAACATCATAGTAGTCCTTATAGGTATTCCTGCTACTTTAAAACTAAAGTCAGACAACATACCCTTAGCTGTTTCCTTAGGCATCCTTATCTGTTTTACATACCTTCTTGTTATGAGTATATTCAGATCACTTGGAATATCTGGAATTCTGCCTCCTTTTCTCTCTGCCTGGTCTGCAAATCTCTTCTTTCTCCTCTTAGGAATATACATGATCATGCATATAGATTAAAACGGAATATCCTTCCTTCATAATTCCTTATTATCCAGCAGTCTCTTCTCTTTTCTTTAATGTATTCTGGAAAAAGAGGGACTTTTCCTCCTCCACCAACAAGATCTATAGCAAACTGTGGAATACAAAGTCCTGATATGTATCCATACATCTTCTCCATTATCTTTAAACCAACTTCTATACTCGTCCAAAAATGAGAAGTCCCTTTTACATAGTCTGGATAAAAGAGATAATAAGGTTTTACCCTTATTCTTACAAGACTCCTCATAAGTCTTATCATAGTTTCAGCATCATCATTTACTCCTTTTAAAAGCACGGTCTGACAGAGGACAGGAATTCCTGCATCAACGAGTCTGCTACAGGCAGAAGAAGAAAGATCAGTTACTTCGTCTGGATGATTAAAATGGGTTATTACATAGATTGGTTTGAATCTTTTCAGGATACTTACCAGTCTTTTTGTGATTCTATAAGGAAAGGTGCAGGGAGTTCTTGTCCCAATCCTTATGACTTCTATGTGTGATATCTTCCTCAACCTGCTGAGTATTTCAAATATCTCCTTGTCTTCAAGAAGGAGAGGATCTCCTCCAGAAAGAAGAACTTCTTTTATTTCTCTGTGAGATCTTATGTAACTTATAGCCTCTCTGATAAAGCTTTTTTTTACCTGAAATCTCCCTACCTTCCTCTTCCTGTTACAGAACCTGCAATACATTGCACACTGAGAAGATACGAAAAAAAGAACCCTATCAGGATATCTGTGAATTAATCCTGGAACAGGAGACTGCTCTTCCTCTTTCAAAGGGTCTTCAATCCCTTTTTCATCTTCTATTTCCCTTATATCAGGAACAGATTGCCTGTATATAGGATCATCCTTCTTTTTTATAAGGGAAAGATAATAAGGATTTATCCTCATGGGATAAACAGAGATTACTTTCTTTATTTTTTCAGTATCTATGTCAAAAAACCTTCTCAGCTCTTCAGCTTTTGTAATGCTTTTTGCCAGCATTCTTTTCCAGTTCATTTCATGTTCCTCTTTATTATTTCCAAAGCCTTTTTTCCACAGTTAAACATAAGATCAAATATGGACAAGTTAGGAATAAATTCACCCCAGAGCTGAGGATAGACAGGAGGTTTTGGATTAAAAAAAATAAGCTTTATTTTTTCTTTTTTAAAAAGCTCTTCGTCTAAGTATCTCTTTGCACTTTTTTGAACAAGAAGACAGCTTGCACCTAATTCCTTACACATCCTGATACTCAAGTATGGCTCTTTTTCTTCTATTTTCAGTTCTGAAAGCAATATTATCTTTCTGTCTATCTTAAGATACTTCAGGACATAATTTATTATTTCCAGATTGAATTCTACAAGCCTTTCAATCCTTTTTTCCAGAAGCTCTTTCCAAAAAGAGATATGCTCAGAGAAATAAGGAGCATTCTTATATGCCATTTCCAAGCCCTTTATGACCTTTTCTGTCCAGTTTCTTTCATAGCATATAAGAACCTGATTTATCTTCTGTAATCCCCTTCCACTTTTCCACACAGGAATCCTTATCCAGTAAACCCCCTTGTCATTTTTAAACCTGTTTCTCGTAAGCCAGGATCTTCCTAAGGGGAACTGGACACTGTCCATTATGACAAATACATCAGAACGGATTATCTTTTCAAAAAAACTTGCAAATGGTGCAAAATATGGCTGATAGTATGAGATTATCATTGTTGAAATAGCCAGGGAGCTTTTTTCTTAAGATCTCTGTATTTTGCAAGAAGTGTTTTTTTTGCAAATTCAGGATGTGAAAGATAATTCACAGTCTTTTTTACATTTGATATAAAACCTTTCATCACATCTTCTTTTTCCTTTTCATCCACAAAATGCTTTTCCTGAACATAAGAATAGCTTACCTTATTCCCATAGTATTTTTTTAGAATAGATACGATCTTATCTGCTTCTTCAACACCACTTAAGTATCTTTTATCAACATCTATCTCTATCTTTGCCTCTAAAGAAACAAGCCACCTGTCTCCTGCAATTACCCTGCTTCTGTCAAGAAGTTGAAGTTCAAGTGAATTTGAAAGCTTTATTTTATCTATCAGTTTCATCTTTTGGCTTTTTCAAGTATAGTATAATAGCTGATGATTGACAATATAAGTTCAATAAGGTGGTATATTCCTGATAAAAGGATAAGGGAAGTCTTTTTAAAAGAAAGCTGGATAAAAGAGGCAAAAATCGTTGAAGTAATAAAGAGGAATCCTTTAAGGACGATATACAGAATAGTTTATGAAGACAGTGTGTTTTATCTAAAGCACGAACATCCAAAAGGATTTATTCCAAAAATAAGATCTTTTTTATTTAAAAAAGCAAAAAAAGAGTTTAGCTGTGCTCTTTTTTTAAAAAAAGAAGGGATTCCTACTGTTCCTGTTATAGGCTGGGGACATAAAGGTTCAGAAAGCTTTCTTATAACAGAGGAGATTCCTGGAGCAAGACTTTTAAAAGACATAATTCCGCTTTTTATAAAATCAGAGGAGAAATTTTTATTTCTTATTTCAAAAATTGCTGATTTTTTAAAACTCTTGGTAGAAAAACAGATAGATCATCCAGACCTTCATCCAGGAAACATACTCGTAAAAGAAGATCTTTCCTTTTTTCTTGTTGATCTTTATAAGATAAGGAAAAGTAAGAAAAAGGATCGTATATACAGGATCTTTGGCTGGATGCTGAATATACTCTGGCCACTTGATTGGGAAAAGATAGAAGAATTTCTTTTAAGAAGTGGTTTTTCAAAAAAGAAGGATGTAAAAGAAGATTGGAAAAGGCTTATAAGATGGAAAGTCAGATACGTGAGGAAAAAGGTAGAAAAAAGAAAGAAAAAGCTTTTGAAAAAAAGCAGTCTGTGCGATGTGTATCATATAAGTGATTGGGAGATCTTTTTAAAAAAAGAAGCAGGGGAAAAAAAAGAAAAAGAATTTCTTCTGAGGACATATCCAGATGATGTAGCAGAAAAAAAATGGATAAACTCATATGTTCTTGATTTTTGTGGAATACCTGTTTTATCTTGTAAGCTCTGGTTAAGGGCAGAAAAAAGTATAATATTTCTTGAAAGACCTTCTGGAATTCTTTTAAGGAAGTTTATGAAATGGGCAAAAAAGGATGAAAGGAAAAGGATAAAGGATTTTTTAAGGAAGATAAAAGATTGGGCAAGACTTTATGGAGTTTCTTTTAGCCTGAAGGAGGCATATGTAGAAGAAGATTATCTTTTTCCACTAAGAGTCAGTCCTTAAAGTAGCTATATATCCCACATAAAAACCATAATACATAAGCTTTCCAAAAATCCCGTCTATAAGTCTTCTCAATATAGAAAAACGATAGCTCTTTGGATATACGAGTCTTACTTCACCTTTTATATTAGCAAGCTTTTTTGCAAGCTCTACTGCATCCTGAAAGTTTCCAAGTTCATCAACAAGACCAAGTCTTTTTGCCTGAGATCCAAGAATTATCCTTCCATCTGCTATCTTTTCTACCTCTTCTACAGGAATTCCTCTTGCCTGAGCAACTGCTTTTACAAACTGTTCTTTTACCTCCATAAGCATATCTCTTATAAGCTCCTTTTCACGCTGTGTCATCTTTCTGTAAGGAGCTCCTATGTCTTTAAATTCTCCTGTCTTTATAACAGAAAGTCTTATTCCAAGCTTCTTTAAAAGCTCATCTATCTGAACAAAATTCATAATAACCCCTATACTTCCTGTTATTGTTCCTGGATTTGCAACGATCTTTGTAGCAGCAGATGCAATATAGTATCCTCCTGAAGCCCCTATGCTTCCTATGGATGCAACTACAGGTTTCTCCTTTGCTGTCTTTCTGATTTCACGATATATCTCCTGAGTAGGAGCAACTGCACCACCAGGTGAATTTATCCTTATAATTATTGCCTTTATTGAATCGTTTTTTCTGAACTCTTCTATCTGAGACGTTATCTCATAAGAATCTGAAATTATTCCTTCTATAGGAATTACTCCTATCTTGTTAAAAATAGAGACTTCCTTCAATATAATGCTACTTATAAGACCAAATACGATACTTGTAAGGAAAAGAAGAGCCAGTAAAAGGAAAAAGGCTCTTTTCTTAGACATTACACTTCAAGTTTTACATTCTTTTCTCTCAGGATCTCTGCAAGACTCGTCCTGAATTCTTCCCTTTTCACTCTTTTTTCTTCCAGTCTCTTTATAGAAAGAGCTATTTTCTTTTCTCTTGGAGATATGCTCAATATCTTTGCTTCAACCTCTTCTCCTTCCTTGTATTCAGAAAGAGGTGTATCTTCAGGTATCTCAGATACATGAATCAACCCTTCTACTCCTTCTCCAACATCTACAAATATCCCAAAGTCTGTAATGCTTGTAATAGTTCCTTTTACTGTATCTCCTGGTTTATATCGTTTTGTTATAAGTTCCCATGGATTAGGAATAAGCTGTTTTATTCCTAAGGAAAACCTTCTGTTTTCCTTGTCTATGTTTAACACAACTGCTTCTACTTCATCTCCTATCTTAAACATCTCATGCAGATTTATCTTTTTCCTTGTCCAGGATATGTCAGATATATGAACAAGTCCATCTATTCCTTCTTCCACACCTACAAATATTCCAAAATCAGTAATCCCTCTTACCTTCCCTTTTATTCTTGATCCAACAGGATACTTCTCTTCAAGTATGTCCCATGGATTTGGTTCAACCTGCTTCATTCCAAGAGCTATCCTCCTTTTTTCAGGATTTATATCAAGAACAACGACATCAACAATGTCTCCAACTTCCACTACTTCTGAAGGATGCTTTATCTTTTTTGTCCATGACATCTCTGAGATATGGACAAGCCCTTCTACTCCTGGTTCAAGTTCCACAAATGCACCATATTCCTTCAGTGCAACGACTTTTGCCTTCAGTCTTTTTCCTACAGGATACTTTTTTTCTGCATCTTTCCATGGATCTGGTGTAAGCTGTTTTATTCCAAGAGATATCCTTTCTTTTTCTCTGTCAAACCTTAGGACCTTTACCTTTACCTGATCCCCAGGTTTATAAAGATTCAGTATGTCTTTATTAATCCTTCCCCAGCATATATCTGTTATGTGAACAAGACCATCTACTCCACCTAAGTCTACAAATATTCCATAATCCACAACATTTTTTACTTTCCCTTCAAGAACTTCTCCTTCTTTTATCTTGCTCAGAGTTTTCTCTCTCATAATCTTTTGTCTTTGCTCAATTGCTGCCTTTCTTGAAAGGACCACATTTTTCTTCTGCTTCTCATACTTTATTATCTTAAACTCATGCTCAGTTCCAATAAAAGAATCCCAGTCTTTTACAGGTCTTACATCAAGCTGAGATCCTGGAAGAAATGCCCTTACTCCATCTATGTCTACAAAAAAACCTCCTTTCGTCTTTTCCTTTATAACACCTTTTACTGTCCCATCATTTTTATATACCTCATCCAAAAGCCTCCATGTCCTTAGCTGTCTTGCCTTTTCCTTAGAAAGGATAAAAAGATCTCTTTCTTCATCCTTCTGGACGAGCATAGCTTCTATCCTGTCTCCAACCTTTACCTGTATCCTGCCATCTTCATCCAAGAATTCCTTTATAGGAATAATCCCTTCTGTCTTATAACCAATATCCACAAGGACAAATTCCTTTTCTCTGTCTATGTGAACGACTTCTGCACTTAAGATTTCTCCTTCCTGAAGCTCTCTAAAGCTTCTGTTATAAAGACTTATGATCTCATTGTTTTGCTGTTCCATCAAACTCCCCCTTTTTGATTTTGTGTCTCATATATCAAACAGAAAGAATAACTTCAACAATTTTCTATGTATGAAATAAGCCTTTCTACAACTTCTTCTATGCTCATATCTGTTGTATCTATAATTATTGCATCTTTTGCAGGCTTAAGAGGAGAAATTGATCTCATCTGATCCTGCATATCCCTTTTTCTGAGCTCATCTTCTATTTGCTTCAAAGATACATCTTCTCCTTTTTCCCTCCTCTCCTTATATCTCCTCATTACACGAACAGGAAGACTTGCTGTAAGAAAGAACTTTCTTCTTGCATCTGGAAAAACGACTGTTCCCATGTCCCTTCCTTCTGCTACTGTATTTTCTTTCTGTGCTATTTCTCTCTGAAGCCTTGTCATTGCATCTCTTACTTCTTTTATCTGTGAAATTATTGAAGAAAGCATGTCTATTTCAGAAGTCCTTATCTTAGAAGTAACATCCACTTCATTTACAAAGATTTTTGGAGGATCACTCTCATATGAAAATCTTATTCTCAAAGATTCACACAACTTTTTTATCTTCTCTTTGTCTTCAACAGATATCCCTTTTTCCTTTATCATAAGAGCAACAGCTCTATACATAGCGCCTGTATCAAGATAAATATATCCCAGTCTTTTTGCCAAGATTCTTGCAACTGTGCTTTTTCCAGATCCTGCAGGTCCGTCAATTGTTATTACATCTGCCATACAAGACCTCTTTCAGTGCTGAGATAAATCTTTTATTCTCCTCTGGAAGCCCTACACTCACTCTTATATACTCTGGAAGTCCATAGCTTTCCATGGATCTTACGATTATTCCCTTTTTCAGAAGCATCTCATATGTCCTTTTTGCTCCAGCTGGAACTTTTATGAGTATAAAATTCGTATAAGAAGGAACATACTCAAGTCCAATCTCTTCTAAGCATCTATAAAGATATTCTTTTCCTTCTTTGACGACTTCAACAGTCTTTCTCAGATGTTCTTCATCATCAAGGGAAGCACATGCAGCTTCCTGTGCAAGACAGTTGACATTAAAAGGCTGTCTTACCTTTTCCATGTTTTCTATAAGGATCCTTGATCCAAATCCATATCCTATCCTAAGTCCTGCAAGACCATATGCTTTAGAGAATGTCCTTATTACAAAGATAAAAGGATGTCTGTTTATAAGTTCTATACCATTTGCTATGTCATCTCCTTCAGCAAATTCTATATAAGCTTCATCCAAGCATATTATCACATCTTCTGGAACTCTTTCTAAAAAAACTTCCATCTCCTCTTTCCTTATTGCCTTTCCTGTAGGATTGTTAGGATTTGTTAAAAATATCATCTTTGTATCTTTTTCAATCTTTCTGCATATCCCTTCAAGATCAATACAAAATCCTTTAAGTGGAACAGATATAATTTCCCCTCCATGACTTTTTACAATCTTTTCATACATAAGAAATGTAGGAAATGGCTGAATGACTTTTTCTCCTTCAAGGAGAAATGTCCTTATAAGGAGTTCTATAAGCTCATTTGAGCCATTTCCTATAATTATCCTTTCTGTTGGAATAGAAAGCTTTTCTGAAATCTTCTTTTTCAGATAAAAACAGCTTGCATCAGGATATCTGTTTATCTCTGAAAGCCTCTTCTTTATTGCTTCAACTGCCTTTGGAGAAGGTCCCAGTGGATTCTCATTAGAAGAAAGCTTTATAATATTTTTTAATCCAAGTTCCCTTTCAACCTCTTCAATAGGCTTTCCAGGAGGATATGGAATGAGTTCTTCAATGCTTTTCCTTGTAATTCTTCTCATTTTTCAGAACCCTTTCCAAGAATGGAATCAACTTTTTCTTACATATATTCTCTAAGGTATATTCCCTCATTGTCTTCCTGAACATATTGTGTGTATTTGTCCTTGAAAGATAATCAAGGATCTTTCCTGCAATTACAAGAGGAGGTTCATTTAGGTCAAAGAAACATACATCCTTTGCTATTTCCTCAAAAGGAGGTATTCTTGAACAAGCAATAGGAAGCTTTATCATACCTGCTTCAAGAAGTGGAAGACCAAAACCTTCATCCCTGCTTGTCATAAGAAGCATATCAGACATAAGATAGAGATCCCTTATAAGAGCCCTGTCTAAGACGAGTTCTTTTCCATCTTTAAACCTGTATTCTGCTAAAATAGCTATATTTTCAGAAAGATCAAGATTTTTTATCCAATATTTCAGCCTCCTGTGATATGAAACGGCTTTTCTTTCATGTGGATCATATGCTCCTGTAAGGAGAAGAAGAACATCATATCCTGAAAGCTTTATTCCTCTTATGATGTGTATTGAAAGCTCTAAGTTCTTTCTTGGAGTTATCCTTGATGGTTGAATAAAAACAAAATCTCTTTCAAATATCCTCAGCTCTTTTGCAAGTCTTACAGATCTTTCGTCCAGATAAAAGAAACTCACAGGATCAATTCCATTAGGAATTACTTCCCAGTCTGCCTTCAGTCCTTTTTCCAAAAAGAGCCTCTTTCTATACTCAGATATGGTTACATAATGAATATTTGGATGAACTTTTTTGAGCATGATCCAGGGTTCTTTTCTCAGGTATTCTGGACAGTCAGGATAAAAATAAGGAGAATCATGAGCCCAGCTTATAACAGGTCTTTCTTTTTTTTCTGCAAATCTTAAAAGAGCAGCTGTAAGAGGAAGATTAAAAGGCATGTGAAGGACATTGTGACATATAACTAAGTCAAGCTCTTTTGTCCAGGATCTCAGGATTTCCAGTATCTTTTCTGAAAGATCTTTTACATACCTTACATCTCCTTCTTTGCATCTTTCGTGTGCATAAAGGACCTCATCATTACTTGAACTTATAAGAGGATTTATGTAAACAGGATATGGCAAACTTTTATCTCCTCCCATTCCAGCAAGGACAGCTACAGAATGTCCTAATCTTTGAAGAATAACTGCCTGATTGTTCATTACCTCTTCAACTCCTCCTACTACTGGAGGACAGGAATAATGTATAAGACCTATCTTCATTACCTTCCTTCAAATGACTTTATAAGATGAAGAAGTTTACTTTCCAGGACCTCAAAAGAAAAGTATTTTTTACCAATCTCATAATTTTTTTCTACTGTAGCAATGAGCTTACCTGGTCTCTTTATGTAGCTGAAAAGCTGATTTATAACCTCTTTTGTAATAAAAGACTCAAACTTTATTACCTCAAACCCATACGGCTCTATGTCCTCTATGAATATAGAATACCTGTTCACGACTATAAGCTTTTTAAAGTATACTGCTTCTAAAAAAGCATTTCCAAATCCTTCATATCCTGAAGGATAGCTTACGATGTCTGCTGCAAGATATGCGTCATCTATGCTGTATTTTCTGTCAGACTTCATTCCAAGAGACTTAAGAGGACCTACCTTGTGTCCAATAAATATAAGCTCTACACCAAGTCTTTCTGCATATTCTGAAATCCTTTTCTGATACACATCTCCCTCATCACCTGATTCATGAGATATAACAAGTCTTGGTCTTTCCATACCAAGAAGACTTACAAGCTCTATACTTCTTTCTATCCATTTTCTTGGAACAACACGAGTAGGCTGAAGGACCATAATTTCATCATCTCTGAATCCCAGCTCTTTTCTAAGCTCTATTGCCTTTGACTCTTCCTCATTTGGAGGGATGCTGAAATCAAAGACATTCGGGATTACGATATTACTCACTCCTCTCTGATACGAAAGCTGTCTTGATGCCATGGAATTTATTACGACATGACGGATGGAAGGAAGATTTGGAGGAAAGGCATAAAGTATATAATCATTTACTGCATTTACGAGAAATCTGTCCCTTTCCCAGGCAAAGTCATGATGATGTGCGATACAAGGTATTCCTGTTTCTGCAATAAACTCTGTTATTGCTATTCCAAGAGGGATATTTAGAGGGATTGCAAGTGCATTTTCTGGAATAATGAGATCTATTTTAAACTCATTGTAAAATTCATAGATCCTGTCTTTCAGGTATCTTGCAATCTGATGAATCTTTTCTGTAACAGATCTCTTCCTCACCTCTTTTCCAAATACCTCATTCTGGATTTCTAAGATCTCAGGATGTTCAAAGTGTGCTTTTGGTTCAAGGAATGATCTTTCTTCTGGAGTTGCAAGCTCTCCTGCAAAAAAGAAGCACTCAAATCCATTTCTCTCAAGGACTTTTACCCACTTGTAAGTCTCAAGAGAGACTCCGTCTGTCCCTGCAATTCTCGTAGATATAAATCCTATCCTCTTCATAAATCCCTCCTTTTTTCTTGACACATCCTCATTTTTTTTTTAAGCATAATGAGAAAGTAACTACATTATAGTTATCTTTTAGCTATGAGACAAACTAATTTTTAAAGGAGATGGATTATGAGGTTAAAAGACAAAGTAGCACTTGTTACAGGAAGTAGCAGGGGTATAGGAAGGGCTGTTGCACTTGCATTTGCAAAAGAAGGTGCAAAGGTTACTGTAAATTATAGCAGAAGTGAAAAAGAGGCAAAAGAGGTAGTTGAAAAGATAAAAGAGATGGGAAGTGATGCAATTGCAGTAAAGGCAGATGTATCCAAAAAAACAGAAGCAGAAGAGCTTGTAAAGGAAACAGTAGAAAGATTTGGAAGGATTGACATCCTCGTAAACAATGCTGGTTTTACAAGACCTGCAATGCTTGTAAACATGACAGAAGAGCAGTGGGATGCAGTAGTTGACATTCACATGAAAGGGACATTTCTTTGCACTCAGGCAGCAGCAAAGTATATGATAGAGCAGAAAAGCGGAAAGATAATTAATGTTGCTTCTGTTGCAGGAGTTTATGGAACAGTAGGTCAGGTAAATTACAGTGCTGCAAAAGGTGGAATAATAAGCATGACAAAGTCTATTGCAAGGGAGCTTGCAAGATATAACATATGCTGTAATGTTATCTCACTTGGTATTGTAGAAACAGAGATGACAGAAAAGATAAGGACAGACGAAAAGCTAAGAGAGATATACCTTAACAGGATACTTCTTAAAAGATTTGCAAAACCAGAGGATGTCGTTCCTGCATTCATCTTCCTTGCATCTGACGAGAGCAACTACATAACAGGACAGCTTATTTGTGTAGATGGTGGTTATGGTATGGTTTAAAAAAATTTAAAGGAGGTTTAAAGATGGCAGGAGTACCAGATAAAATTATAGCATGGCAGATGGTTGAACCAGGAAAACTTGAAAAAAGAGAACTTCCTGTTCCAGAACTGAAACCAGGAGAAGTCCTTGTAGAGGTTGCAGGATGTGGAATATGCCATACAGATCTCGGATACTTTTATGACGGTGTTCCTACAGTAAACAAACCACCTCTTACACTCGGACATGAGATATCTGGAAGGGTTGTTGCTGGTGATGAGGACATGATTGGAAAGGAGGTCATAATTCCTGCTGTTATGC
>Ga0190326_1000104_pt1 | contig 12654 bp, 15 predicted proteins | sample 4870111112_MG_FD_165049 | JGI IMG/M metagenome (GOLD analysis project Ga0190326, IMG submission 165049) | Hydrothermal vent sediment bacterial communities from Southern Trench, Guaymas Basin, Mexico - 4870-11-11-12_MG | ecosystem: Environmental > Aquatic > Marine > Hydrothermal vents > Sediment ... | reverse complement strand
CTCGGTGAAGACAGTAATAACTTCCTCTTCCTCCCTTTTCTCCAGCTCCTTCTCAGAATATGCGAAATAGAACAGCGAACCGAGAAACATCCAGGCGATTGTGATGAGAAAAACACTCTCTCCATGCTCCACCTGCGTTATGAGGGAGTATGACACAACTGCAAGTAGAACTGCCGCAATGGCTGGAAGTGTGGGCACAAAGGGAGGGCGGAACTTGCTCTGAATGTCCGGCCTCCTCAGCCTCAGAATTATGAGCGTGATATTTACCGCAAGAAACAGAATGATAAACATGAGGCTCGCTGCAGAAGCCACAGCTTCTATAGGGGCGAGAGATGCTGTTGCGATGATTACATAGCTGAAAAATATTGCATAGTGCGGTGTCCTCGTCCTCTCGTTAATTGCAGAAAGGGAGCGGTGGAGGTAGCCGGAGCGGCTCAGAGCAAAGATTACCCTTGAAGAGGAGTAGATAGTGGCATTCATAGCACTGATTGTGGAGATAAGACCGCCAGCAAGTATCATCCATCCGCCGAGGGGCATGATGCTGTCAGCAACCTTTACTAGGCTCAGTTCTGCAAGCTGACCGAGATACATCCAGCTTGGAATATTGACTTTAACAGCACCGAGCAGGGAGAAAGCTATGAGGATGTAAATTCCCACAGCCACCCAGAGCGAAACCACAATCGCTTTTGGAATGTTCTTCTCCGGGTCTTTGACTTCCTCACCGCTCTGAACGATTATCTCAAACCCCTCGAATGCGATGAAAGTCAGCCCCATTGCCGCTAGCACTCCAGCTACTCCTGTCGGAAAGAAAGGTGAGAATGAAGAAGGCCAGTCCAGATAGTTCAGCATTTTAAAAATCCCAAATCCTGCAAAGACAAGAAGGATGAGAACCTTCAGGACAGTCACAAGGGTTCCGAGAAAACCACTCTCCTTCGCGCCCTTGTAGTTCACGAAGGTGAGAAAGCTCACCATCGCAAGGGAGGATACCTTGGCTGTTAGCTCATGCGGAACTGGCAGTCCAATGAATCCCACAAGCATCTCTGCGAAAAATGCTCCAAAAGTTACGACATAGAGGGCACATGCTATCGTATGTGCTGCCCAGTCAATCCAGCCCGCCATGAATCCGGCATAATCCCCCATTGCCTCCTTAATCCACAGATACCCTCCACCCGCTTGGGGCATCGCCGAGCCGAGTTCGGCGTAGGCTAAGCCGGTGAGAGTTGCAATTATTCCGTTGAGAAAGAATGCAAGGATGATGGCCGGGCCGGCAACTCCCGCAGCGATACCTGTGAGGGCAAAAACGCCCGCACCAATCATCCCGGCTATCCCAATCATCGTTATGTCGAAAAATGAAAGGTCTCTGCTGAGCGAAACCTGAACCTGCATCGGAGCCTGTAAGGCTCAAAAGATATAAGCTTGCCGATGGTTTACTCTGCAAATTCGAAAATGCTGTAAAATTTTAGAGAAATTTAGTAGGGGGTTGCCCAGCTCTCGTCGTCCTTGTAAATTTTCTCGTCGATTACCATCTCCCCCTCCACGAGGGGTTTGGGCTCTTTTACTGCCTCAATTCTGAAAAGTGTTGAGTTGTACCAGTTAAAGTCAACCTTTGCCTTGAGATGCTTCACTATCGGCAGCTTCTCCTGAAATCTGAAGAAGTTTTTCTCGTCTTCAGGGTAGATGTTGAACCTCCTTCGGAGGTCGGTGATGATGAAGCCCATTTCGTGAATCATTTTCTGAATTTCATACCACTTCTTCCTTGAGGCTTCGAGTGTGGTTATGCCGAAGTATCCAGCTCCACCCACGCCTTTAAGCGTTGAAACACCTCTCGAAAGGAAAAGCTTCAGCCCGGGAATCGTCTCAACTGGGTCAGTCACAAACACGTCGAACTTCCTCTTGAGTTCGTCAGGGAAAGCCTGCTGCACGTCATACACAAATGCCTCGACATTGAGAGAATGTTCTTCAGCAATGCTGTTGATGAAATCAATCAGTCTCTCGTCAATATCAACCACAACGACCTTCTCAGGCATTCCCGTTAACGAGGCTGCGATGCTGAAAAGGTCATCATCACCAACGACGAAGATTCTTCCGTTCAAGTCTCCCCTGTCGTAAACAAACTCGACTCTCCTTATAACGCCTTCAGGGCTTATGAAACCCTGATCATAAATTTCAACGGTTTCAGGGCGATTCCTCGCTATTTCAGAGTACTTCTTCAAGATTTCCTGAAAATAAGCATTTATAGCGATCCCTGTGCCATCGCAGCCATCGCACTCCACTTCTCCACAGTACTTTACTCTCTCCCTCTCAGCAACCTCCCTGCCTTTCTCTGTTATCCTCACTCTCCCGTTAGCTACTTCAATCAGCTCCTCATCCTTTAAAGAGTTGAGCAGCTTAAAGAACTCTTTCAGCGAAGCATCCTGGTAGTAAATTAGTTCGTAAACACTCCTCTCTCTCTCAAGGAGCTTTTGCAGTATCTGCCTGACAATTCTGTCCATTTTATCCCCTGTCGAGAACGTAGTGGCGGTACGATTCGGGTTTGAATTTCTCAAGGAACAGCTTAAAAGCCTTCTCGACCTTGCTTGCATCACCACAGGAGAAAATGTCGAGGTTAACAAGCCTGTATTCAGGCCATGTGTGTATAGAAACGTGGCTTTCGGCAATCAAAACAATCCCCGTGACGCCGTGGGGATTGAACTGCTTGTAAATGCTGCCTACTTTCGTAAGCTCTGCTTTGTCAACCACCTCCTCGACGATGGAGCGTACCACCTCCTCCCTGGCGATGAGCTCCTCCTTTACTCCATACAGTTCCGCGATGATATGCCGACCGACTATCATCGCCATCACCCTCCATTTTTATCACCTCCTGACGGAAATATCCAAATTTAGAGCGTTTTACACTTTTTATGTCAGATTCTATCAGGGTTGGTCTATTTGTAACGAAACTACACGAATCTGGCTGGATATAATCTCATGTCCTTTGACATTTAAATTTTTCGACGATTTTAAACAGTTCTCATAAGGGAAAAATTGAGCTGAGAAGTTATCAAAAGACTGTTTTGAAAAATTTCTGTTATATTTTAATTGTTTTGGCTGAAAACTGGATTTTTAGCTCCTTTTTTAGCCATTTAGGAGAAAAATATATATTGTATGGCCAGATAATTTAGTATGTTCTCGCTAATGCTGCCAGTCTGCCCTCTCCACCACAAACGATACATTTCCCACTGGGTTTTAAATCCAGCCAGTCTGGAATTTCCTCAAACCATCCAAGCAGACTCTTTCCATATTCCTCAACCCGGTGCCCACAATCCTCGTTGCTGCAGAGGTGCAGAACAACCACACCACTCCACTCTGCAATCTCGCCCAGCGTTTCAACAAATCTGACCTTCTCAGCCATTCTTTCAGCTGCTGCATTCCTCAGCCTCTGCTTGAGTTCTTCTGCCCATTTGAGGATTAATTCCTTGTTTATGCTGTCCAGCGGAACCTCGAACTTTTTCTTCTCATCCCTGAACGAAGCTACAGCAACGCCCTTCTCCGCATCTCTGGGCCCAATTTCGAACCTGATTGGGACACCCTTAAGCTCCCACTTGTAGTACTTCGCCCCAGGCCTTTCTTCACCCTCATCAAGCACAACTCTGAATTCCTTTAGCCTATTAGCAAGCTTCTTACAGGCTTCCATGACAGCCTCCTCTTTACCCTTGTAGAGAATCGGAATTATAACAATCTGAACGGGTGCCACTTCGAAGGGCAAAACAAGACCTTGATCATCCCCGTGAGCGCTTATCAGTGCTGCAATGCATCTCTCTGAAATTCCGTAACATGTCTGGTGGGCATAATAGTGCTCACCATTGGGCGCTTCATACTTTATTTCGAACGTTCTGGCGAAGTTGTCCGCAAGATGGTGAACCGTTCCAATCTGCAATGTTCTACCGTCGGGCATTACGGTATCGAAGGCTATTGTATAGGCTGCTCCCGGAAATTTGTCCCACTCGGGGCGGCGGATGATCATATAAGGTATGGCCAAGAAGTCGTAGAACTCCTTGTAGAGTCCTATGGCTTTTTTTACGTGTTCTGCCGCCTCCTCGAAGTCCTTGTGGACAGTGTGGGCCTCTTTGAAGGATGTGATCTCCCTCAGCCTGATTAAAGGTCTCGTGTGCTTCGTTTCATAGCGGAACGTGTTGACAATTTGGTAAACCTTCAGAGGCAGATCAGCGTGGTTTCTAACCCACAGCTTGAACATCGGATACATTGCCGTCTCACTTGTCGGTCTTAAAGCCAGCTTAACATCAAGCGGTGTTAATCCGCCATGCGTGATCCAGTAAACCTCATCCTCAAAGCCCTTTATGTGCTCTCCTTCCTTGCCAAGCTCGGTCTCAGGAATCAGAGCGGGGAAGTAAACCTCATCATGTTCTCTGTCCATAATCTCTCTGAGCTTCGAGTAAACGAGCTGTCTTATTTTGAAGCCGAATGGATACCAGACGTAAAGCCCCTTAACAGGATACCTGACGTCCATAATCTCTGCAACCTGTATGAGCTCGTTATACCACTCTGAGAAGTTCTCCTTCGATGGCAGAGTCATCAGAGTTGGGAGTGGGATGCAATATTTATTAGTTTTCTAACCCCGCAGTGTGAATTAAGCGAACTTTGAATCTCTTTTTGACAAAACATAGCAAAAAGTTTAAATACAGTTGTTTGGGAACAGTCCTTTATGACAGGAACAGGTGATGGACTTTGGGTTTGCTGACTATTTAAAGAGAGCAGGGATTGCCAACGAGAATAGGGTAAGTCTAAGTTCTCTCGTCCGCAAAGAGGAGGTGAAAAGATGATAGGAGCGGTTTTGAAGGGGTTGAATTTTGACACCGCTTACGAACTCGCTACTGAAATCCCAAGGATGGACGAGGTCGAGATTGCAGCCATACTCGGGGCTATTGAGGCCAAAGGGTATGATGCGGAGGTTCTGGCAGGCTTTGCAAAGGGTGTGGTTGAGGGGGCAAAAGTAGACCTCGGTGAGGTTGCTGATACGTGCGGAACTGGAGGTGACGGGGCAGCATCGATAAACGTAAGCACGGCAGTTGCAATTGCCTTATCAACAATTCACCCAGTTGCAAAGCACGGGAACAGGGCTGTGAGCTCAAAAAGCGGTTCTGCAGATGTTCTTGAGTCCCTTGGTGTGAACATCGAGATGGATGAAGCTAAGGCAAGAGAAATGATTTCAGAAACGGGCTTTGCTTTCCTTTTCGCCCCTCTCTACCACAAAAGCTTTGCGAGAGTTGTCAGGGTGAGAAGGAAGCTTGCCATAAAAACGATTTTCAACATCATTGGCCCGCTCACAAACCCTGCGAATCCCGTTGCCCAGATTGTTGGTGTTACCACTCAGGATTTGGTAAGAACTGTCGGGGAGGCTTTATCTATTCTCGGAAGAAGAGGCGTTGTTGTTCACGGAAGTGGGCTGGATGAAGTCAGCCCTTCAGGTAAGACTAACATAGCAATCGTCAGCGGAGATGTTGAGCTTCTAAGCCTGCAACCAGAGGACTTCGGAGTTGAGAGGGCAAAAATAATCCCGTGTCACAGCAGCGAGGAATCGGCAAGAAGAATCAAGGCAGTTTTCAGCGGAAGGGGTTTGAAGGAGGATAAAATCTTCATAGGCATAAACTTTGCTACCGCACTCCTTGCACTTGGCCACGAAGACCTGAGGGAGAACCTGGAAATCTTCGAGGAAAGGCTCTGGAGTGGAGAGTTTGCGGGAAAGCTGGAGGAAATAGTATGCAAAAGCACGAGTATGTAGAACCGGTGAAATTATACGCTGCAATAAGGGATGAAAACTACCCCTTCATTCTGGAATCAGCGGAGAAAAATGGACGGGCAAGATTCAGCTACATTTCATTCAACCCCCTTTACACAGTCCGCATTGACAGCAGAACGAGGGTTGACGGGGAGGTTGTGGCAAGAACATCCAATCCATTCGATGCCCTGAAGGAGATACACGTAAAGGGGTTGCTGGTAGGCTACGTTTCCTACGATGCTGTGAACTGCTACATAGGCAAAACTCCCGAAACCCCATCCGTTTTCGGCTGCTATGATGGATACTTCGTCTACGACCACTATCTGAGAAAACTTTTCAGTGTAAATATTGAAAATGCAGATAGAATCGTTGAAAGAGCGAAAAGGATGAGCGTTAAGGAAGAAAAAGGGGTTTCGAGTGTTTTAAAGGCTGGAAGCAAGGAGGAATTCGTAAAGATGGTTGAAAAAGGAAAGGAGCAGATTCGGGAGGGTGAGGTTTACCAGATAGTCCTCTCAAGAGAGTACGTTATCGATACAGATTTAAGTCCATTTCAGATGTACGTAAGCCTAAGGAAAACGAATCCAAGCCCCTACATGTTCCTTCTGGAGTTCGACAGGGCTTTGATAGGTTCGAGTCCGGAAACAATGGGGAGGGTTGAGGGAAGGGAATTCATCATAAACCCTATTGCCGGGACTGCAAAGAGGGAAAAGGGAAGGGAGAAGGAGATTGCTTCTGCGTTGCTTGGTGACGAGAAGGAGAGGGCCGAGCATGTGATGCTGGTTGACCTCGCGAGAAATGATGTCAGAAAGGTCTGCAAACGCGGTAGCGTGAGAGTTACGAAGTTCATGGAAGTCGTTGAGTATCCAAGTGTTCTCCACATCGAGAGTGAGGTTGTTGGAGAGCTCAAAGCCGGCATGACTCACTTTGATGCAATGAAAGCAGCTTTTCCTGCAGGAACTGTTACAGGAGCGCCCAAGCTAAGAGCCATTGAGCTCATAGACAGTATAGAGGGGGACAAGAGGAGCGTTTACGCAGGGGCAGTTGGTTACTTCTCGGAGAACGTTTCCGACCTTACAATAGCCATAAGGATGATAGAGTTCGACGGAAGAGCGAGGGTGAGGGCCGGAGCTGGAATCGTTGCGGACTCAATCCCGGAAAAGGAGTTTCTGGAGACTGAGAACAAGATTGCAAACGTTTTAAAGGCGGTGGGATTGTGATTGTTGTCATAGACTGCAAAGATTCCTTTGTTTACAATCTCGTGGAGTACATTTCCCTCTACGATAGTGTTAAAGTTTTGGACGTAGATGATGCAGGGAAAATCAGAAAAATCAACTTTGACGGGATAGTCATCTCCCCCGGCCCCGGAAAGCCGGACAGGAGGCTCGAATTTCTGTTTGAGTTTGGCAGGCCAATTCTTGGCGTTTGCTTAGGCCACCAGATAATCGCAGAAGTCTTTGGAGGGAGGGTTGAGAAGGTCAGACCGTTGCACGGGAAAGTCTCTTTAGTCAGACATGACGGAGAGGAGATCTTCAGGGGTGTGAGAAATCCGTTCAAGGCGGGCAGGTACCACTCCCTTGCAGTCACTCACCCTCCAGAAGGTTTCAAGGTAAACGCAAGGAGCGATGACGGTCTGATAATGGGGATTAAGAAGGGGGACATTTACGGCGTTCAGTTTCACCCTGAAAGCGTGCTGACAGAAGATGGGTTGAGGATAGTAAGGAACTTCGTGGAGATCTGCCATGATCGTTAAGATTTGCGGTGTTAAAAGGCTTGAAGAGCTGGAAATCGTTGAAAAGTACGCTGATTTAACAGGAGTTGTGGTCAAAAGCAATTCGAAGAGGTGCATCAGTTTGGAGAGGGCAAGGGAGATAATCAACTCTGCATCAATTCCCGTTTTTGCAGTTTCAACTTCAAGAAGTCTGGACGAGTGGGAAGAAATTATCGCGAGATGCGAGTGCGATTATATCCAAGTTCACTCCAACCTCATGCCAGAAGACTTCGAAAAGCTTAAGGAGACCGTTACGGTCATGAAGGCTTTCATTGTCGGCAGAAGTGCTGAAGAAATCATAAGGGAAATTGAACTCTACTCTCCTCATCTCATACTCCTCGATTCTGGCTGTGGAAGTGGGAGGAAGCATGACTGGAATATAAGCAGGAAGGTTTCGGAGAAATACAGGATATTCCTTGCCGGAGGGCTGAATCCGCAGAATGTTGATGAGGCGATAAGGATGGTGAAACCAATGGGTGTTGATGTGTCATCAGGAGTTGAGAAAGACGGCTTTAAGGATGAACTTCTCGTCAGGGAGTTTGTGAGAAGGGTTAAAACTGAAGCTCAAAACAGCAAAATTAAAGAAATTAGTGGGGCGTAACCCCGTAAATCCTCACTTTCTCAAGCCACTCTCCTATCTTCGGAAAAACTTCGGTCGGAACTTTCAGTCCGAACGCAGTCAACGTGAGCTGTCCCCTCGATTATGTAGTATTCATCGTACTGATGTGGAGTTTTCGCCTCCATCAGGTCTCTGATGATCTGATCAGCCGCAACAAGACTGTCGTATTCAGAGAGCAGAGTTATAAACGGCACTTTGACTTTATCCATGTTGTGGATGTAGTAGTAATACCCATCCTCTCCCGGCTTTGGAGTTGGCGGCTCGACAAGATACTGCCTGCCTCCGTTCTCGAAATACTCTCTTGCAGTTTTGTGGGTTCCAAAGTCGTTGTACTGGGCAAGGGTTGGTGTGTACAGACTATCAGCTATATATCTTGCCAGAAAGTCTTCCAAGGCGGGATTGAGGTCGTTCGGATTTGTAAAGGTTAAATCTCTAATAATCTCGCTGTATTCCCCATACTCTTCATTCATCTTGAAGACCAGATCAAAGACTCCGTCCATCAGCATGGTTGCATACCACAAAATGTCGCTCTTGGCTATCTCTTCGATAGCTCCTCTGATGTCAATGTAAAGCGGTTTGTCGAGCAGCAACCACACAAGCTTTATGTCCGTAATTTCTGGTAGCGGTGGTATCATTGCAGGATCGAGAGCTATAACACCGACGACAGTCTCTGGTCCTTCAATCTCTCCATTCCTCTCCCTAACGAGATCATCATCCGAAACAACCTTTCTGCACCACGGTTCGCCCAAGAGGCAGTGATAAGTCCACTTGAACTTTGCCCCCTGCAAGTACACGTAGCTTACAAGCCCTCCCGTGCTGTGCCCTCCAATAACCGGATGCTTTCCTGTCACCTCGTAGACTTTTCTTATGGCAGCCCTAGTATCATACAGCGCCCAGGTATCGAGGCTCGTTTTTGCTGACCCAATCTGACTTTTCATCTCAATGCCCGTCCCCCTGTAGTTCACAAGTTCACAAGCCAGACATCATATCCCTGCTTCCAGAGGTAGTATGCGAGACTGTAGTAGAGCATTGGGTCGTTCTGAATCCTCTCATCTCCTTTTGCCCAATCTGCCAGATCAGACGGCAGCTCCACATTGTACAATTCTTTCAGCTCAGGTGGCGTATGCATGAGATACTCGTTCATGTTGCAGAGAAGTCCAGAGAAAAGCACCACCGGCTGTGCCCCTTCGTTAACCCTCTCACCCTCTGGATGATATCTCAGAAGCTTTATCGTTAACACCATCCTTCGGTTTTGGCTGTGTAAACATCTCCAAGGTACTCGAATGCAGCAGCGCCTGATATTGTCAGGATAAAAGCTAAGCACAGCACTACAGCTTCTCCCCCCTCATAAATAAAAATAACATTTAAAAATTTATAAATTTTTTGGAAATTTAATGATTATTGTTATTATTATTACTATTTTTTGAAGTCTTCAGGAGATTTATAAATCTATAAAAAATTCTATAAAAAAATTATCAAATATTGCGCTCAACCCACCTCTTCAGCTCGCTTTTCGGCATCGCCCCGACAATTTGATCAACTGGCTTGCCCTTCTTGAAGAATATCATCGTTGGTATTGCCGAGATTCCATATCTTGCCGCGATAGTTGGGTTCTCATCTGTGTTCAGCTTCCCAAAGATGACTTTACCAGCATACTCCTTTGCCAGCTCCTCTACAACGGGTGCAATCATTCTGCAGGGCATGCACCACTCAGCCCAGAAGTCAACAACCACGTTCTCGTTGTTTTTGAGCGTTTCATCAAAGTTTGATGAATCCAGCTTTACGGGAGAACTCACAACCTTCTTAGCTTCCTCCCCTCCACTCATTTTCCGCATCATCTCCCTAATTTTTTTCTGCCTGATTAACTCCAACTCGTCCATGATTTAGACTTTTTGATTTCTTGTTAAATGACTTTCGCAGTTTTGAGTGAACCTGTAAAACTTACGTTCCGAAAACCGCAGCCCTCAATATCTCCAGAATGTTTATTCCATTGGCTTGCAGAAATAGATTAAGCACAGCACCGATTGTCGCCCCAACAATCAGAGCTGAAAGCACTCTCACCTTTATTATCAAAATCAGTGCTATGACCAGCATAACGAGCGTGGATGCCATTCCAAACTGCGAGAGCTGAGTCTGAGCGTCGCTGACAACATCGCTCATAAGGCTGAGGAGAGTCGCTATACCACTGAGACCGAACAACAGCCCTACAACGAGTCCGATCAGTGTTACGCTTGTCTCTCCCATAACAAGAGTTGCTTTCAGGAATTAATATTTTTCTCCAAAACCTCCTCAAGCCTTTTCCTCATTGCGGAATTCTTCACCTGTCCTATTGCTGAGGTTATCTCCTCCCTGAGGTCAACCTTCTCCCTCTCAGCAAGCTCCGTGAGAGTCAGAGCCCTGTAGTAGGGGTCAGGAATCATCCTTGCAATTCTGAGGTTTTCGGGATAGATTTTTTTGAGAGCCAGTCTTTTCAGCGAGGCAGAAAGTAATCTTGCATCCGAGATTTTTGAGGAAAAGTTCATGTCTCCTGTCTTTTCAAGAATCGTGCAGTAAGCAATGTCTCTCCTGTACGGGTTGCTGATCATCTCCGCCACCTCCAGAAGAGGGGTTTTGCTGCGTTCAACTATCATAAGAAGCTCCTCGTCAGTTTCGGCAGTCTCTACCGCACTTTTCAGGAACTCTGGATTCTCTGTGATGTTGTAGAGAGTAACTAACCCGAAGATTTTTGCCTCTCTGTCCTCAAAACTTCTAACTACCTTCTCCGCAAGTTCAACATCTTTTTCAGCTATTTTCTCCACCTTCTCGGCGAGCTGCAAATCCCTGAGTTTTCTCTCCACATATATGGTTGGAAAAAGGTAAATATTAGGTTTTTGAGCTATTGTTATGAAGGCACTCATACTCACGGAGAACGATTTTGAGGATCTGGAGCTCTTCTATCCGCTTTACAGGCTAAGAGAGGAAGGACATGACGTAGATATTGCCTCATCATCGCTCGATGTTAGGGTGGGAAAGAGGTACTAGGTTTTTACCCGATTTAACCTATGAGGATGTCAGGGCAGAAGAGTATGCTGCATTAGTAATTCCCGGTGGAAAATCGCCTGAAAGGGTCAGGATAAACGATAAGGCTGTGGAAATAGTCAGGAGATTTCTGGAGCTTGAGAAACCGGTAGCCGCAATCTGCCACGGTCCTCAGCTTCTGGTATCTGCCGGAGCGGTAAAGGGCAGAAGGATGACTGGATTGGCATGAGGGATGACTTGGTGGCTGCTGGGGCGGGGGCGGAGTATGTTGATGCCGAAGTTGTTGTTGACGGCAACATTATAACCTCCCGCATGCCCGATGACCTGCCAGCCTTCTGCAGGGAACTTATCAAAATGCTTAAGCGATACTGATATAAACACAAACACACCAATGAGAAACCAAGGGCCCGTGGCTCAGCATGGATAGAGCGACGGCCTTCTAAGCCGTAGATCCCGGGTTCAAATCCCGGCGGGTCCGTTTACCACACCGAGCGGATACCACTATCGAAGGGCAGTCTTAGATTTTATCCTTCGAAAGGAATATCCCTTTCGAGGGATATGAAGCCATTTGAGAATTCGACACCCACGCGAACCAAAGCTAAGAAAGTTCGAGATCTACTTCGGAATAAATGCAAGGAGCGGGCTAAGGAGTGGAGGAGCGGATACAGAAGCGTTCAGTAGTTCTGAAACCACCTTGCCAGATATACGAGAAATGGGGACTGCTGTTGTCGTCGTGGGTGTGAGCGTAGTAACTGGCTGCTCTGCCTGCTGAGTGAGCCGAGAAAAATTTACTGTCAGAACAAGCAGGATTGCCAAGTTTCTCATTTTTGTCTCCTCCACAGATTCCTTCTGTTTCTCAAACTGCTACAATTTATGTTTTTACTTGATTTTAGGAGAGAGAACTAGTGTTATTCAAATGCCTAAAATGGACTTTAGATGAACAAACCAACAAGCTTATATATTTGTAATTCGTCTAACGGCAAAAACAATTAAGGGTGTTAAAGTGGGTTTAATTAAAGCTCCATCATCTAAGAAAGGACTTTTTCAGAGATTTCATTGGTGCTAATGATTGCATTTGTGTTTTTAGTTCCAGTACAGGCCGAGACAATAACGGGTTTGTCCAAATGGAGGAGACTACACATCTATTCAAGATGCGATTAACAACGCAAATCTTGGAGATGTAATTGAGGTTTGCAGTGGAACTTATTACGAGAACGTGGTTGTAAACAAGCCTGTTATTCTTCGAGGAGTAGATACTGGTGGAGGAGAACCTGTAGTAGATGCAAGTAGAATGGGTAGCGCTATTACCATAACCGCAGATGGAGTGGCAGTTGATGGGTTTGTAGTTAACTGACGGTGTGAACGAAAAGCATTTATTATATAATCATACTAAAAGTTACCCATGTACTGCAAATTAGAATTAGAGAACCAGCAGACACCTACACTTAACTTGCTGTATAACCTTATGACAGA
>Ga0190326_1000103_pt1 | contig 12661 bp, 15 predicted proteins | sample 4870111112_MG_FD_165049 | JGI IMG/M metagenome (GOLD analysis project Ga0190326, IMG submission 165049) | Hydrothermal vent sediment bacterial communities from Southern Trench, Guaymas Basin, Mexico - 4870-11-11-12_MG | ecosystem: Environmental > Aquatic > Marine > Hydrothermal vents > Sediment ... | reverse complement strand
CCAAATATGAAGCAAGTGCTCCTCCTAATATAAGCATTAATGGAATTCCTCCTTTAATTATCACAAGAAAATCAGACCACCATGCTATAAGTCCTATAATTCCAAGAATAAGAGCAATTATTCCGCCTCCAAGAATTGCCATTTTTTTCCTCCTGTTTAAAAATTTCTGTTTTTCCATATCATAATAGTAGTGATGATTCAAGTAATAATTATTGGTTTTAATTTTGGATTTTTTTGTGTAATATAATGAAAAAAGAGGAATGAAAGATGTTTGAGAGTTTAACAGAGAAGTTATCTAAGGTATTCAGGAAGATAAAAGGAAGAGGAGTCCTTACAGAAGAAAACATCAAAGAAGCTCTTAAGGAAGTCAGGATAGCCCTTCTTGAAGCTGATGTAAATTACAGGGTTGTGAAGAAGTTTATAGAAGATGTAAAAAAAAGAGCAATTGGGCAGGAAGTATTAGAAAGTCTTACTCCTGGACAGCAGGTAATAAAAATAGTCTATGAAGAACTGAAAAGACTTATGGGAGAAACTGCTACAGAACTTAACCTAAGAGGAAATCCTCCTTATGTCATCATGCTGGTTGGACTTCAAGGTTCTGGAAAGACGACCACAGCAGCAAAACTTGCCCTATTTCTGAAAAAGAAAGGAAGGAATCCATATCTCGTCTCTGCTGATCCATATAGACCTGCTGCACTGGAACAGCTAAAGAAATTAGCCAGCCAGATAAATGTCCCTATATATGATCATCAGCAAAAAGATGCTGAAAAGATCTGTATCAATGCAAAAAAAGAAGCCTTAAAAAATGGTTCTGATATCCTTATTGTTGACACTGCTGGACGTCTTCATATAGACAGAGAACTTATGGATGAGCTTGTGAAAATAAAAGAAAGTATTGAACCTTGTGAAATACTTTTGGTTGCAGATGCTATGACAGGACAAGATGCTGTAAATATAGCTAAGGAGTTTAATGAAGCACTTGAGATTACAGGAGTCATTCTTACAAAGATGGAAGGAGATGCAAGAGGAGGAGCAGCACTTTCTATAAAAGCTACAGTAGGAAAGCCTATAAAGTTTATTGGAACAGGTGAAAAGATAGATGCCTTGGAGGTATTTCATCCTGATAGGATTGCTTCAAAGATCCTGGGAATGGGAGATATACTTACCTTAATTGAAAAGGCTCAGGAACAGATCTCTCAGGATGAGATACAAAGGATTCAGAAGAAGATAAAAGAGAAGGAGTTTGATTTAGAAGACTTTCTGTATCACCTGAAACTTATAAGAAAACTTGGTCCTTTGGATCAGCTTATAAGTATGATTCCTGGTATGGAGCATCTGAAACACATGAAGAAGCTTCAGATAGATGAAAAAGAGCTTGTAAAGATAGAAGCAATTATAAATTCAATGACAAAGGAAGAAAGGAGGAATTATAAGATAATAAAAGGAAGTAGAAAGAGGAGGATAGCAAAAGGAAGTGGAACGACTGTTCAGGATGTAAACAGACTTTTAAAAAACTTTGATAGAATGAAAAAGATGCTTGAACAGCTTTCTAAGAAAGGACTTGCAGATTTTGATTCAATATTTAAGTAGATATATTTTGAAAAATCTGATATAAGAAACTAACAAAAGTGGAGGCAGAAAAGATGGCTGTAAGGATCCGGCTCATGAGGATGGGAGCAAGGAACAGACCTTTTTATAGAATCGTTGCAGCAGATTCAGAATCTCCTAGAGATGGAAAATTTTTGGACATCTTAGGCTATTATGATCCATTAAAAGATCCTGCTGAGATAAAGATAAACAAAGAAAAGGTGAAATATTGGTTAGAAAAAGGTGCCCTTGTAACAGAAGCAGCAAGGGCACTTCTTAAAAAAGAAGGCATTCTTAAAAAGTCTTCTAACTGACATGGAGTGAAAAAAGAAACGGAGGGAGCTTATGAAGGAGTTGGTTGAATACATTGCAAAGGCATTGGTAGACAGACCAGATCAGGTTCAGGTAAAAGAGATACAAGGAGAACAGACAGCTGTAATTGAGCTTAAAGTAGCTAAGGAGGATCTTGGAAAGGTAATAGGAAAGCAGGGAAGAACAGCAAGGGCAATAAGGACTCTTTTAAATGCTGCATCCACTAAGATTGGGAAAAGGGCAGTATTAGAAATTATAGAATAGAAAGAAAGACCTTGAGCAGAACAATTTCTGAAAACCTGCTTCTTATTGGGAAGGTGGTAAGACCTCATGGTATAAGGGGAGCTCTTAAGATAAAATCTTATGCAAGCTCTCCTGCCACCTTCTCAAAAGCAGGAAAAGTTTATTTTTATGTCAAAGGGAAATTAGAAGAAAGAAGACTTATTTTTGTTAAGCCTCTAAAAGAGGACTATCTTTTACTTAAGCTTGAAGGAATTACGACAAGAAATGATGCAGAAGAGTTTAGAGGGATTGATTTATATATAGACAAAAGTATCTTAGAGAAAGAAGAAGATGAATTTTTCTGGTTTGAAATAATAGGATTAAAGGTATATCTTGTTGATGGAAGATATATTGGTAAAGTAACAGAGATACTTCAGACAGGAAGCAATGATGTTTATGTAGTAGAAGAAAAAGACAGGGAGTATCTTATTCCAGCCATAGATGATGTGATAAAAGAGATAAACTTAGAAGATCAAAAAATGATAATAAATCCTCTTGATGGGCTTCTTGAACTTGGAGAAAAAAAGAAAAAAAGGAGATGAGATTTGACATACTCACCATCTTTCCTGAAATCTTTCCTGCTTATCTCAAACATGGTGTCTTAGGAAAAGCCATAGAGAAAGGTTTAATAAAGGTAAACATAGTGGACATAAAAGAGTTTGCAGAAGGAAAAAGGAAAAAGCTTATAGATGATAGACCTTATGGTGGTGGAGATGGAATGGTAATGAAGCCAGAGCCTATTTTTAAAGCTATTCAGTCTGTAGAAAGACTAAAAAAAAGTAAGGTGATATTACTTTCACCTCAAGGATCTCTCTTTAATCAGGAAATGGCATGGGAATTTGCAAAAGAATATGATCAGCTTATATTTATCTGTGGAAGATATGAAGGAATAGACGAAAGGATAAGGATACTCTGTGCAGATATGGAGATATCCATAGGAGATTATATACTCAGTGGAGGAGAGCTTGCAGCATTGGTTATTATTGACACTGTAAGCAGGCTTATTCCAGGGGTTTTAGGAGGAGAAAGATCAAATGTTGAAGAATCTTTCTGTAATGGACTTTTGGAATATCCTCAGTATACAAGACCAAGAGAGTTTCAGGGATTAAAAGTCCCAGATGTCCTTCTTTCAGGAGATCATGAAAAGATAAGGAAGTGGAGAAGAAAAGAGGCATTAAGAAGGACACTTGAAAGAAGACCTGATCTTCTGAAAAAAGCAAAACTTACTGCTGAAGATCTTGAAATTTTAAAAAGTCTCAAGAAAGAATGAGGACATATGTAGGACTTGTTCATTATCCAGTATACAATAAGAACATGGAAAAGATAGCCTCTTCTATAACGACATTGGACATTCACGATATAGCAAGGCTTTCCAGGACATACGAAGTAAAGAGATTTTATGTAATTACTCCTCTTATAGATCAACAAAGAATTGTAAAAGCCATAATAGATCACTGGACAAAAGGATATGGAGCCAAATATAATCCTGACAGAAAAGAAGCAATAAGGCTAGTAGATGTTGTTGAGTCAATAGAGGAAGCAGTGAGAAAGATAGAAGAAAGAGAAAAAGAAAGACCTGTTATAATTGCTACTGATGCAAAAAGGCAGAAAAGGTTTATATCCTTTGAAGATGCAAGAAAGATCTTAGAAAAAAAGACAGTCTTTATACTTTTTGGAACAGCATGGGGATTGCACAAAGAAGTTCTTGAAAATGTGGACTTTGTATTGGAACCTATATATGGCAGAGGAGATTACAGACATCTTTCAGTAAGAACAGCAGCTGCTATAATTATAGATAGATTGATTGGGGAGGGATAAAGGATGGACAAAATTATAGACATGTTAGAAAAAGAGCAGATGAGAAAGGACATACCTGACTTTAGACCAGGTGATACCGTAAGGGTTTATATGAAGATAAAGGAAGGAGATAGAGAAAGGATTCAGGTCTTTGAAGGAGTTGTAATAAGAAAAAGGAGAGGGAATCTTGGAGCAACATTTACTGTAAGAAAAGTATCATACGGAGTTGGAGTAGAAAGGATATTTCCTCTTCATTCACCTCTTATAGAAAAGATAGAGGTTGTAAGGAGAGGAAAAGTAAGAAGGGCAAGACTTTATTATCTCAGAGAACTGAGTGGAAAAGCTGCCAGGATAAAAGAAAGGAGGTAAAAGCTATAATTATTGCAGGAGTGGATGAAGCAGGAAGAGGTTCTCTTTTAGGACCAGTAGTAGCAGGAGCTGTTATTATTCCAGAAGATGAGGAGCTTTTTTCACATATAAAAGATTCCAAATCCATGAGTCCAGTCTCAAGAGAGAAGGCTTTTTCACTTATATGCAAATATGCTATTTCTGTTTCTGTAGGTGTTGTATCTCACCGTTTCATTGACAAATATAATATACACAATGCAACCTTAGAAGCTATGAAAAAAGCTGTTTTAGGTCTTTCTAAAATGCCTGATCTTATCCTCGTAGACGGTATTCACAAGATTCCTGTTCCTATACCTCAGAAGTGTATAAAGAAAGGGGATAAGTTAAATAAGATAATCTCAGCAGCTTCTATTGTAGCAAAAGTATACAGAGACAGGATACTAAATGCATATCACAGAGATTATCCTATGTATAATCTTTCAAAAAATAAAGGCTATCCTACAAAAGAGCATTTGAAAAAGATAAGAATCTATGGTCCCTGTCCTCTTCATCGCTATTCATTCAAAGGAGTTCGTGAATTTGTCAAGGATTGATCTTGGATTAAAAGGAGAAGAGATTGCTTTAAGAGAGATAAAGAAAAGGGGTTATAAGGTTCTTGAAAGGAATTATAAGACAAGTTTAGGAGAGGTTGACATAATAGCAAAAGATGGTGATGTTCTGGTATTTATAGAAGTAAAAACGAGAAGAAAGTCCATAGTTGCTGCAAAAGAGGCTGTTGACAGAAGGAAAAAGAAGAAGCTTTATCAGTTGGCATTAGCTTATATGAAAAAAAGAGGGTTTATTGGGAATAAAGCAAGATTTGATGTCGTTGCGATATCTATGGAAAATGGGATTAAAGTTGAACTTATAAGAAATGCCTTTGAAATCAGTTAAAAAAGGCTGTCTTTATGTCGTAGCAACTCCCATAGGGAACTTAGAAGACATAACTCTTAGAGCTATAAGGATCTTGAAAGAAGTGGACTTTATAGCAGCAGAAAATATGAGAAGGGCAAAAGTCCTTTTGAAACATTATGGAATAGATGAAAGAAAGCTTATAAGTTACAGGAGAGAAAATCAAAAAAAAGTAACACCAAAGATAATAGAGAAATTAAATTCAGGATATAACATAGCTCTTATATCTGATGCAGGAACTCCTTCAGTATCTGATCCTGGAGCTTATCTTGTAAGTAATGCTCTTGACTCAGGAATTCAGGTAATCCCTGTTCCAGGTCCTTCTTCTGTAACAGCAGCAATTTCTGTATCAGGGATTTCATCCTCTGGCTTTCTCTTTGTAGGCTTTCTTCCTTCAAAGTCCAGTGCAAGAATAAAGAAGTTAAATCTGTTGAAAGAAGAAGAAGTTCCTATTATATTTTTTGAAGCACCACACAGACTTTTGGATACACTTGAAGACATAAGAAAGGTATTTGATAACAGAAAGATCGTCCTTTTGAAAGAACTTACAAAGATACACGAGGAGATAAAAAGAGGATACTTAGATGAGATCATAGATGAGATTTCTGAAAAGGAGATAAAAGGAGAATATATAATCATTCTTTTTCCAAAAGAGAGGAAAAAAGAGGTTTCTTTTGATGAAGATACGATAAAAGAAATAGACGAATTGATAAAAGAAGGTTTAAGTACAAAAGATATAGCTGAAACTATTTCAAAAAAGAAAGGCATTTCTTATAGAAAGATATACAAAAAGTGTCTGGAAAGAAAAAGGATATTTGATGGAGTTTGTGAAAAAGCTTAGGGTAAAAAATGAACTTGGACTTCATGCAAGAAGTGCTGCACAGATTGTGAATCTTATAAGGAAACACAAGTCAAAGGTATATTTTAGAAAAGGGAATCAGACTGTAGAAGGAGACAGCATACTTTCAATACTTACACTGAACTGTCCCAAAGGGACAGAACTTGAGGTAAAAGTTGTTGGAGAGGATGCAGAAGATCTTATAGAGAAGATTACAGAGCTTTTTGAAAAAGGATTCGGAGAGCTCTGATGGTCTCAAAAAGAATAGAAATGCAAGGAATTCCTGTATCTTCTGGTATTATAATAGGAAAAGCACGGCTTATTGACAGGGAAAAAGTTAAAGTTCCTTTAAGGAAGATAGACGAAAGTTTTGTTCAGTATGAAATAGAAAGGTTTAAAAAAGCTGTTGAAGAAGTAAAAAGACAGCTTTCAGATCTAAAAAACAGACTCCCAGATAAACTTAAAGAACACGCATTTATCCTTGACAGCCATCTTATGATCCTAAATGACAGTATGCTTTATGATGCTACAGTAGAGAGGATAAAGGAAGAGAAGATAAATGCAGAATGGGCTCTTAAAAGGGCTTTTGATGAGATAAAAAAGCTTTTTTCTCAAATAGAAGACAGCTATATCAGTGAAAGGATAAGTGATGTGGAAAATGTGGTTCAAAGGATACTGAGAATTCTTACAGGAAAAAAAAAGGAAGATATATCCAATATGGAAGAAAGGGCTATAATTGTTGCCCACGATCTTTCTCCTGCAGATACTGCAGAACTTGATTCAGACAAGGTTCTTGGATTTGTTACAAATGGAGGAGGAAGGACCTCTCATACAGCTATATTAGCAAGGGCTTTGAAGCTTCCTGCTGTTATGGGGCTTTGTTCAGTTACAGACAAAGTAGAAGATGGAACGATCCTGATAGTAGATGGGGATACAGGAAGGGTAATAGTAAATCCAGATGAGGATGACATATCTTATTATGAAGAAAGGAGAAGACAGAGAGAAAAAGTAAAGAATTCTATATTAAAGGAAGCATATCTTCCTGCGGTAACCCTGGATGGACACAGGATCTCTGTTATGGCAAATACAGAATTCCTTCAGGAGGTTTTCAGCGTAAAAGAACAAGGGGCAGAAGGAATAGGACTTTACAGAACAGAGTTTCTCTATTTAAGCCATAAAGAGCTTCCAAAAGAAGAGGAGCTTTTTGAGGATTATAAAAAAGCTGCTGAGGCAATAGCTCCTGATCCTATAATAATAAGAACCCTGGATATAGGAGCTGATAAGCTAAAGGAAAAAATAACAGCTGTTGAAGAGACAAACCCTGCTCTTGGACTTAGAGCAATAAGATTCTGTCTTAAACATCCTGATATATTCAGGATTCAGTTAAGAGCAATACTAAGAGCAAGTGCTTATGGGAATGTTCAGATAATGCTTCCTATGATTTCAAGTCTTGAAGAGATATTGGAAACAAAGAAGCTGATAGAAGATGTAAAAAAAGAACTTGACACAGAAGGAATTCCATATAACAGAAACATAAAGATAGGAATAATAATAGAAGTTCCTTCTACTGTAATAATAGCAGACACCTTAGCAAGGCATGTAGACTTTTTCAGCATAGGAACAAATGATCTTATTCAATATACGCTTGCCATAGACAGGATAAACAAGGAGGTAGCTTATCTCTATGAACCTTTCCATCCTGCAATACTTAGGATGATAAAAAGTGTAATCCTATCAGCAGAGAAAAACAGGATACCTGTATCTCTATGTGGTGAAATGGCTGGTGATCCTTTATGTGTTCCACTGCTTATAGGATTAGGTCTTAAGAAACTTAGTATGAATCCCAGGGTGATTCCTTTGATAAAAAGGATCATAAGATCTATTTCAGCAGAGGAATTGAAAAAGGATGCAGAAAAGATATTGGAATTCTCTACTTCAAAGCAGATAAAGACATATGTCACAGAAAGGATGAAGAGGCTTCTTCCTGACTTAGAACAATACTTTACGGGGTTATAGGAATGGATGAAGAAAAGATAAAGGTAGTCTGTTATAACAGAAGGGCTGCACATGATTACTTTATAGATGAGGTATACGAAGCAGGGATAGTCCTTTTAGGACCAGAAGTAAAATCTCTCAGAGAGGGATGGGTAAGTATAAAGGACAGTTATGCAAAGATAAAAAAAGGAGAAGTCTTCTTATATAACATGTATATAAAACCATATCCATATGCTGGACATACATCTATTGATCCAAACAGACCAAGAAAACTTCTTTTACATAAAAAAGAGATAAATAGGCTTATAGGAAAGACAGAAGAAAAAGGTTATACACTTATTCCTATAAAGATATATTTTTCTCCAAGAGGATGGGCAAAAGTTCAACTTGCTTTAGCTAAAGGAAAAAAGAAGTATGATAAAAGAAAGGAATTGAAGGAGAAAGAGTTGAAAAGAGAACTTGAAAGTATAAGGAAAAGGTGGAAAATATGATTTTCTTAGTTGCAAGAGCCTGTCCAAACTGTGGTGGTATAATAAGTGATGATCGCTTGTTAAAAGGACTTCCTTGCAGGAGCTGTCTTCCTGAACCTAAGGAAGATGTCTGTAAAGAGCTTGAAGAAAGTGGAAGACTGAAAAATCTTTTGAATTTTTGTAAAGTTGAAAGTGAGTTTAAAAGATTTGTTGAATTTTTTAAAAAAGCTTTAGGATATCCTCCTCTTCCAATTCAAGAGACATGGATAAAAAGACTGCTTTTTAGAGAATCATTTGCAATTGTTGCACCAACAGGAACAGGAAAAACTACATTTGGTCTTATTTCTGCACTGAGTTTTGATTCCCAGAAGGTTCTTATCCTTGTTCCTACAAGACTCCTTGTCCAGCAGACAGAAGAAAGGCTTAAGGAATTTTGCAAAAAGGCAGGTATATCAAGAAACATCTTGGCTTATCTTGGAAGAAAAAAGGAAAAAGAGGATTTTAATCAAAAAAACTTTGACATATTAGTAGCAACAGTAAACTTTTTTTATCGCAATTTAGAAAAACTTAATGAAATCAACTTCAGCTTTATCTTCATTGACGATGTTGATTCCTTCCTTAAAAGATCTTCACACATTGACTCACTTTTTAAACTTTTAGGTTTTTCAGAAGAAGAAATAGCCCTTGCTTTAAAACATGATAAGAAAGAAGAAGACTTTGAAAAACTTGAGGAAATAAGAAAAAGACATTCTGGAAAAAAGATCCTCCTTCTTTCATCTGCAACACTTAAACCTCGTGGAAACAGAGTAATGCTTTTTAGATTTTTACTTGGTTTTGACATCTATCAAGCTGTTTCAAATCTCAGAAATGTAATAGATATAACAGACGAAACATATCCTGAAATTGATAAAGCATGTAAAAGAATAGCTTCTCTTTTAAAGATCCTTGGAAAGGGTGGGCTTTTATTTGTCTCATCTATATTTGGAAAAAATGGGGTAGAAGAAGTTGTAAAGAATTTGAGAAAGGAAGGATTTAAGGTATTGAGTTATCTGGAACTTGATCCTGAAACCCTTATGGAAGAAATGAAAAGAGGTGAATTTGACATAGCAGTAGGTCTTTCTCACATAGGAAATCCTCTCGTCAGGGGAATAGATCTTCCTTATGTCCTTCGTTATGCAATATTTTTAGGAGTGCCAAAACATGTTTTTCCTACTAAGGTTTCAGCAGTTCCAAGAAGTCTTTACAATATACTTGTCAATGTTATCTCTATCTTGGAAGATGAGGAAAGGATAAGGAGATTTCAAGATATTCAGTATCTGAAGAAGTATTTGAACTTAAAAGAAGAAGACCTTGAAAGGTATCCAAGAATAAAACAGAAGTGCGAAAAGATAAAGGAATTCATAGAGAAGAAGTTCAAGGAAAAGGAATTTATTGAAAGACTTGAAAATTCAGAAGATGTGTTTCTTATAAGACAGGATGGAGAGATTTATCTTGTAGTAGGAGATTCTGCTACATATCTTCAGGCATCTGGAAGGGTTTCAAGACTTACAGCTTCAGGTCTTCTTAAAGGTCTTTCTATAGTAATTCCTGAAGACAAAAGATCTTTAAAAAGCCTTACAAAAAGACTCAAATTGCATCTGGGTGAAGAATTTTCTTTTAGACACATCTCAGAGATAGATCTTTCGGCTATATCAGAAGAACTTACAAGGATCAGAAAGGAAAGAAAAATAGATGTCTCAAACCAGATTTCTACTGCTCTGGTAATAGTAGAATCTCCTAATAAAGCAAGGACCATTGCTTCCTTCTTTGGAAAGCCAACTGTAAGGAAAGTAGGAGATGCTTTTGTGTATGAAATACCAACTGAGGACAGGATTCTCATGATAACGGCATCCTTAGGTCATGTGTTTAATCTTTCAAGAAAGAAGGGATTTTTTGGAGTATTTAAGGAAGATTCTTATTTTATCCCAGTATTTGATACCATAAAGATAGTGAAATCAACTGGACAGCAGCTTGTAGATCCAGAAGAAGTTGAACAGAAAAAAGAAAAAGGACCTATTTTTGACAAACAGGATCTTATAAAAAGCTTTCAAAGACTTGCTTATGAAATAAAGGAAGTATTCATTGGAAGTGATCCAGATGCAGAAGGAGAAAAGATAGCTTATGATCTTTTTATACAGCTTTCTCCTTTTAATAAAAACATAAACAGACTTGAATTTCACGAAGTTACTCCTCGTGCATTTAGAGAAGCTTTAAAGAATCCTGTAAGATTTAACTTAAACAGAGTAAAAGCTCAGCTTGCAAGAAGAGTAGTTGACAGATGGGTCGGTTTTACTCTTTCACAGAGGCTATGGAAGGAATTTAAAAAAACGAGGCTTTCTGCAGGAAGAGTTCAAACTCCTGTTCTTGGATGGGTAATTGAAAGGGCAGAAGAGGCAAAAAAGAAAAAGGCTAAAATAAGTTTTAGGCTATGGAAATACCTGTTTTCAGTTGAACTTGAAGATACTGCTTTAGCAAAAAATCTTTTTCAAGAAATAAAACAGGGAAAGCTTTCTGTATCTTTTATTGAAGAAAAAGAACAGATAAAAATTCCTCCTCCACCATATACCACAGATACTATACTTCAGGATGCAAGTCAAAGGCTTGGTCTTTCTACAAATCAAACAATGAAGCTTCTACAAGAATTATTTGAATCAGGACTTATTACTTATCACAGGACAGATTCAACAAGAATATCAGAGGTTGGAAGATATCAGGTAGCAAAAAGATATATTGCTGATAAGTTCGGTGAAGAGCTATTTTATCCAAGAGAATGGGCAGAAGAAGGAGCACATGAAGGAATCCGTCCTACAAGACCTCAAGATGAATCTCAGGTAAGGTTTATGATAGGAGCAGGTTTTATAAGTCTTTCAGATCCTAATATTTCAGTAAGACTGTATGATCTTATATTTAGAAGATTTATAGCAAGTCAGATGAGACAGACAAAACTGAAAGTAAAAAGACTAAGGTTTGAAACTCCTTCATACAGCTGGGAAGATGAAGCAATTTTTGAAATTTTAGAAGAAGGATTTGAGAAGGTCTTTCCTACTTTTTCTGTAGCTTCTATATCAGAAGAAATAAAAGTTGAAAATGTTTCATTTAGATTAGTTCCAAAAGCAGATCTTTATACAGAAGGGACGCTTGTTCAGGAGATGAAAAAAAGAGGACTTGGAAGACCTTCTACTTATGCAGAAATCGTTACAACACTTATAAATAGAAATTACATAAAGGTGCTTCCAAATGGAAGACTTTATCCTACAAGACTTGGAAGAGAAGTATATAAGTATCTGAAGCAGAATTTTCCAAGATATATTGATGAATCACTTACAAGACAGCTTGAAGAAGCAATGGATATGATTGAAGAAGGAAACCTTGATTATCAGGAAGTATTAAGGAAGGCATATGAGGCAAGAAATTACATAAAAGAAGAGGAATTTATGGAATATCCAGAAGAAAGTCTTATTTCATATCAGGAAAAATGGAGTGAAGCTAGTCCTGATTAGCTTTTTTCCTTTTTTCTCTTCTTTCTCTTATCTTTTCCAGGACCTTCTTGTAGTAAATCTGATTTTCTTCAAGAAGAGGAGACTTCTTTTTCATCATGTTTAACTTCATTATCTTCAGATTTATCTCTTTTACCAGTCTGTATGCCTCTTTTTCATCTGTTAGCTGTTCTAAAAGATCTTCCATCCTTAAGATCTCTTTTTTCAGCTCAAGCTCAGGAGGAAGAAATCCAGCATTTTTGAGGATCTTATAAGCAAGTCTTAGATCTTGAGGCACATTACTCCAGTCTTCAAGTTTAAGTGGTTTATACTTTCCTGGAAGATTATCAAAGACTCCCTCTTCCTGTGCCTCTTTTATTCTCCTTTCTGCAATTCTAAAAAACATGGTTTTTCTTAATTATAAAATTTTCCATGTATTTGCAAGAGGAAAAACTATTTGACAGGAAAAAGGATTCTGAGGTAAAATATAGGTGAAAGCGGGAATAGCTCAGGGGGTAGAGCACCACGTTGCCAACGTGGTGGTCGCGGGTTCAAGTCCCGTTTCC
>Ga0190326_1000102_pt1 | contig 12739 bp, 18 predicted proteins | sample 4870111112_MG_FD_165049 | JGI IMG/M metagenome (GOLD analysis project Ga0190326, IMG submission 165049) | Hydrothermal vent sediment bacterial communities from Southern Trench, Guaymas Basin, Mexico - 4870-11-11-12_MG | ecosystem: Environmental > Aquatic > Marine > Hydrothermal vents > Sediment ... | reverse complement strand
AGTTTCTCTGCCTCTCTCACTTGGCATGATGCGTTCTGAAATTGTCCAGGATTACCGATCCTTTTCTCAGGATTTGCTTCCCTTATCTTTCTTAGACTATAAATCTTCTTCAACCAGTTTATAGCTTCCTTAAAACACTTTTCTTTATTCTCACCTTTATTTGCACAGTCTTCGAACTTCTTTTTCCCCATTTATGAGTCTAATTTTCTTCTTTGTGTTATCACTCATGTCTCTAATGTCATTTCATGGGTAAAAAGTGTTTTTCAAATTCAAAAACTTTTTAGCAATCAAAACAATATAAAAACGGACCCGGCGGGATTCGAACCCGCGACCTTGGGCTTAGGAGGCCCACGCCCTGTCCTGCTAGGCTACGGGTCCTCTCTCCATGCACGATTGCTGGTATTATAAATCTTGCTCCACAGCTAAAATGCACCCGCAAAAAATCCGATTAGGCCAAATACCATTGCTATTAGGGTTGTCTTTCTATACACCCTTATCGACTCCTTTCTGTAATCCCTAACCATCCTCAAAGAGACGTGAATAAGCAAAATGTCAGTCATTGCCACCGGAAAAGCATACTTCAGGTCAAACATAAACTCAGGAAGATAAACTAAGGGAATAGGGCTGATAGAGACTGCCAAAAGATAGAAAACAGCTGCGATTACCGCTGCTCTCTTTTCACCCATAGTTCTTGCGAGAGACTTTACATTTCTCAGTGCATCACCCTCGACATCCTCAATCCCCTTCATTATCTCCCTGCCAACTCCCGTCAGGAAGGCCATTGAAGCCAGCAGCAGTGATCTCTCTGTTATCCAGCCTGAAGAGATTATGCTGCCAAAAAGGAAAGGGGCAGCCATTGTGAATGCTATGTAAAGGTTTCCTGCAAAGCCGAGTTCCTTCAGCCTAATGTTGTATAGGCATGCGAAAGCTGAAACCACCACTGCGAATACGAAAGCTGGAGGAGAGATGAGGTGTGCGGCAGCAAAGCCCAGTGGCATTAGTGCTATCGCAAAAATCATTGCTGTCTTTCTGCTAATATCCCCTCTCACCAAAGGCCTATCAGTTCTGGAGTTGGCAAGGTCAACCTCATAATCGAAGTAGTCGTTCATCGCGAATGTTGACGCCTGCAGGAAAACGGCTGTGAGGTAGCCAAGCAAAATCTTCCGCAAATCGGAGAAGAAAGGGTCTGAAACGTAGATACCAATAACAACTCCAAATCCGTACATCAGCCCGTGCTCTATCCTAAGGAGATCCAAAACGCCCCTAAGGTAACGTCTGGAGGTACGCATTGACACCCTTCTCGTAGATTACGTTCCCGACTATTATCGTATCGGCATACTTCAGCATTTCCTTTGCCTTTTCTCCGCTGTCAATTCCTCCTCCGTAGAACAGTCTGGCCTTTTTGAGAGCTTTTTTCACCTCTGCAACAAGCTCCAGATCACCGTAGGATCCGCTGTACTCTATGTAGATTATCGGCAGGTTGAGCATTTTCTCACCCACGAATGCGTAGCTTGCAGCAAGTTCTTTGTCTATGTTGCAAATTGCTTTAGTCACTCTCGCAACAGCCGATTCTGGATTGAGAACAATGTAACCTTCAAGCTGGACGAATTCAGATTCAATCATCTCTGTGAATTTCGGCAGATTTTCGTAGTTCATCTTGACCCACTGGGCGTGCTTCCCAGTAATCCATTCCCCTTCAGCAGAATTTAGAACCGTAGGGACAAAGAGGTAATCCGCATCAAAAACAACATTTGAAGGGTCGGAAGGTTCAACAACTACAGGTAGGCCGTACTGGGAGATTTTATCAATCAGACTCTTTGACTTTTCATATGTTACATTCTGAGTCCCCGAAATCATCACAGCATCGGTTCCGCTGTCTGCTACTACTTTTATGATCTCTTCTGTGTTCGCCCTGTCGGGGTCGAGCTTGGTAATGTGCCTCCACTTTTTCCATCGCATTGAGAATTCACTCCATTGGCAAATTATAAACTTTTTTAAAACCTTAGCCTCGGGTCTTTTTTCGCAGCATCCCTAACACAGAAGAATTCCTTACCAATCTTCCTCAGGTATTTACATCTTTTGCCTGTATACCCCATGATACAGAGTTCGCAATCCTCCTTATATACTCGCTTAAATCCCAGCTTTTCGGCTATTATTCTAATATCCATTATTAAATTATCCTACCCTCATCTTAAAACTCTTGCGAGAAATTCGTCGATAGTGTCCTTTGATGGAAAGTTTCTTGCCCCAACTCTCTCGACATTGTAAGCTCCGCAGAAGTTTCCTAGCCTAAGGCAAACCTCGATGGGGTAGTTGTTTATAAACCCAAAGATGAAGCCAGCAGCGAACGCATCACCTGCACCAGTTGTATCAACAACTTTTGCTGGGAAGGCTGGAGACTGGAAGCCGCCATTTTTTGTGTGACAAGCGCTACCCATCTTTCCCTGAGTGACAATCAGGTAATCTACATACTTCAGAACATCTGCGGTTTCGACTCCCAGAACGCTGAATTCCTCGGCAGACATTATCAGCATGTCCACGTGGCGAAGAATCTCCTTTAGCTTTTCAAATCCCATATTCGAGTAAGGAAATCCGGGATTGAGTATCACGAAACCTTCGAACCTCTCTGCTTCTTCAACTTGAACCTCGAAGCTGTGCTTGGACGGAAAGGGGTCCAAGTAGAGGTATTTTCCCCCTCTCACCTTAACAAATGGTTTTCCGGCTGCGTTCGGCTCAACGAAAAAAGTCCTCTCTCCCTCTTTATCAACAAAAACGTGGACTTTTCCGGTTTTTTCGTCAGTTATCTCAGCCTCAACTTTTGCCAGAGTGTTCCTTACGAAGTATTCGGCATCCTCATCTCTTCCAAGTGTCGTGAAGAGTTTTGACTCAACCCCCAATAATGCGAGGTTGTGTGCAACGTTAGCACCAGCTCCCCCAGGTGACTTTTCCGTAGCGTGAACAATGCTGTGCCCCCCTCTTAGCGGGTATTTATCGATGAGATAAATGTAGTCAACAAGTGCGGGTGCGTGTGCTGAGAACATGTGGAAAGTAGGAGTGAAAAATTTAACGGTTTTGGGAAGCTGAAAATAGCAAGCCATATATCAGGCGTTGGAGTCGGAAGTATATGGACGTTGTTATAATAGGCGGAGGTGCAGCGGGCTTAAAGGCTGCCTCAAGAATCAGAAGAAAAGATGGAGATGCGAACATCACCGTTGTTGAGGCTGGAAAGTACGTTTCTCTTGCCAGATGTGGATTGCCATACTACGTTGGTGGACTGGTTCATGAGATAGACAATCTAAGAGAGACGACATACGGGGCTGTGAGGGATGAGGAATACTTCAAGAAGCTAAAGAACATCGACGTTCTGACTGAAACGGTTGCAACGGAAATAGACAGGGAAAGGAAGACCGTGAAAATTGTGAGAAATGGAAGTGAAGACGAGTTAAGCTACGATTACCTGGTGATTGCAACAGGGGCGAGACCCGTAAGGCCACCCATTGAAGGTATTGATGCTGAAGGCGTCACGACTCTCGCAACACCTGAGGATGCGGAAAAAATTATCGAGATGTGGGAAGAGGGGGCAGAAGAGGCTGTAATTATCGGAGCAGGTTTCATAGGGCTCGAGTCTGCAGAAGCTTTGAAAAATCTGGACATGGAGGTTACAGTAATCGAGATGATGGACAGAGTAGCCCCTGCAATGCTTGACAGAGAGATGGCAATCCTTGTGGAGAACTACTTGAAAGAAAAGGGGGTGAACGTCTTAACGTCAACAAGGGTGGAAAGGATTGTAACAGAAGATGGGAAAGTTAGGGCAGTGATTGCCAACGGGAAAGAGTATCCTGCAGATGTCGTTGTTGTTGCAACCGGAATCAAGCCCAACAGCGAGATTGCGGCGAAAGCTGGACTAAAAATAGGTGAAACGGGAGGAATTTGGGTTGACGAGTACATGAGAACGAGCGATGAGAGCATATACGCAGGTGGAGACTGCGTTGAAACCACTTTCCTATTAACGGGCAAAAAGATGATTGCTTCATTTGGGGATGTGGCAAACAAGCAAGGTAGAGTTATAGGTGAAAACATCACTGGTGGAAAGGCTGTTTTTCCGGGTGTGATTGGAACGGCCATTTTCAAGGTGTTTGATTTTACTGTCGCTTTAGTGGGAGTTAATGAGACTGCGGCCAAGGAAGCAGGTTTTGACTATTTTACCGTCCTCGCTTCCTCACCTGACAGGGCCCACTACTACCCTCAAGCCAATTACGTCAGGCTGAAACTCATTGTTGAAAAGGGGTCGTGGAAAGTCATAGGAGCACAGGGTGTCGGAATGGGAGAAGTTGCCAAGAGAATTGATGTCCTGAGCACAGCAATTCAGGCCGGCATGACAATCGACCAGCTATCGAATATTGATTTGGCTTACGCTCCCCCATACTCACCAGCTCTTGATCCCGTAATAACAGCTGCAAACGTGGCAATGAACAAAAGAGATGGGCTGTTTGAAGGAATAAACGTATTTGAGCTAAGGGAGAAGCTTGAAAAGGAGGATATCGTCGTTGTTGACGTGAGAAGCGAGGAGGAGTTTAAGACCAGAAGAATAGAGTCAGAGAAAGTTATGCACGTACCAATCCTTGAACTGAGAGAGAGACTCAACGAGTTGCCGAAAGATAAGGAAATAGTCGTAGTTTGCCCAGTAGGGTTGAGGAGCTTCGAGGCAGCAAGAATTCTGAAAACTGCCGGTTTCGAAAACGTGAAAATCTTGGAGGGTGGGATGGCGTTCTGGTTTGATTGACTTATTTTTATTTTAATATTTTTAGAATTCAATTTAAAGAATCTCAAGAATATTGTGGTGTCTCTAAATAATTTCACCCCTCAAACAACACCCTCTGCTCAAAACTTGTTGAGTAGTCTGATTATCCATCTGACTTTCTTGTTTGTTAGCTTTCTCACAAGAGTTGGGTTTAGAGTTATGAAAAGTTTTGGAATACTACAAGAGTCTCAAGAACGCTTATTTAACCCTCCCCAAACAAAACACCATGTTCACCCCTGGAGCTCTTGCAGTGGACATAGACGGAACCCTTACTGACAGAAGGAGGGCTCTGAACTGCAAGGCAGTTGAAGCTATTCGAAAGGTAAGAATTCCAGTAATACTCGCAACAGGGAACATTTCTTGCTTTGCAAGGGCTGCAGCAAAGCTCATTGGAGTTTCTGACATTGTAATCTGTGAGAACGGTGGAGTTGTGAGGTTCGAATACGATGGAGAGGACATCGTGCTGGGGGACAAGAGGAAATGCCTTGAGGCAGTTAGAGTGCTTGAGAAGCACTTTGAAGTGGAGCTTCTCGATTACGAGTACAGAAAGTCGGAGATATGTATGAGAAGAAACTTCGACATAGAAAAGGGGAGAAAGCTGATTGAGGGGATGGGTGTTAAGCTGGTGGATTCGGGTTTTGCATACCACGTAATGGATGCAGAGGTGAGCAAAGGAAAAGCTCTGAAGTTTGTTGCTGAAAAGCTTGGAATTGATGCTGCGAAATTTGCAGTCATTGGCGATTCAGAGAATGATATTGAGATGTTCAGCGTTGCAGGGTTTGGTATTGCAGTTGCCAACGCTGATGAGAGGTTAAAGGAGCATGCAGATTTAGTTACACCATCGCCAGACGGCGAGGGGGTTGTTGAAGCTTTGCAGTTTTTGGGATTGCTGCAGTGAGCCTCCTGAACTCTTTTCCACCTCTGAAAAGCATGACAGCTTCCCTTACAAGCTCCGTCACGGCGGGCTTTTTATCCCTCTTTATGATCAGGTTGGGGCAGAAGGTGTCTGCATAAACGTAAAACTCCTCTCCATCCAGCTCAAAAAGAGCATCCTCCTCCCCTTTCCTTCTCACAACGAAGGGGAATGTTTTGCACGAAATCGGCTTTAAGTTGTTCTGGAGTGAGCAAAGTCTGCCTGACTGGAAGGGGCATCTGCCGTTAATCTTTCGAATGTAGAACCTCCCAGCTCTCTCTTCGACCCATCCTGTATTTCTGAGTTTCAGATACTCGTAAGCTGTTAGCCTTGGTCTGTAAACTCTGCAACACAGTCCGCAAGCATCGCAGTGCCAGGAAGCAACTCGCTTCCATGGCACATACATGTTGTTAAATTCACTTAGCGGTTGATTTGAGTTTTGGTTTGGGTAAACTACTTTGAGCGAATTTCTAAATAACTAAACTGATTTCAACGCTTCATACTCGCATACAACTCCACAGACAGCAAGAGTGGAAAGGGAAAAAAGATCAAGAAAGCAAATCTCGGTATAAGTTTACAAGTCAGCACTTCATACTGTAAAACTCAAAATCAAAAGATTTATTAGTTATTGTGAAAATGAGCTAAAAAAGTATTATGAGGTGAGAACTTGCACATCCCGGATGGCTACCTGGATTTGAGCGTGGCTGGTTTGTTCTACATCCTGTCGATAGTTGTGCTTGGATACTCGATCTACAGGCTCAGGGGGCAGAAGCTGACCTCTCTGTTTGGCATAGTTGCTGCAGCAATTTTTGCCGCCCAGATGCTCAACTGGCCAATCCCCGGTGGTACATCTGCCCATTTTGTTGGCGGAGCGTTGGCAGGAATTCTGCTCGGTCCCTATGCCGGGGCACTTGCAATGGCTGTTGTGTTAACCATCCAGTGTCTTGTGTTTGCGGACGGAGGCATAACCGCTCTTGGAGCCAACATCTGGAACATGGCGATAGTAGATGTCTTTGTTGGCTACTACATCTACAAGGCTCTGGAGAGGTTCAACAGATCCATAGCGGCTTTCGTTGCCGGCTGGCTTGGTATAACGCTCGCAGCTATCTTTGCTGGAATTGAAATCGGTATCTCATCGTCGTTTGGCTACGGGCTCACAGTTACAGTGCCGGTTATGGGGGTATGGCACGCAATCCTCGGCATAGTTGAGGGAGTGATTACAGCAGGTGTTGTCAGCTACATAGCCGCAGCAAGGCCGGATGTGTTCGAGCAGAAGGCCGCTCCTGGAAAGCTAGCTCTCGGAGTGATAGCAGCAATGATAGCAGTTTCGCCGCTCTTCGCCTACGCTGCCGAGCTTGTCGGATATGCTGAGCCGCTTGAAAACGCTGCTGAGATAATTGGTCTTGAAGAGAACCCGATTTACGAAGGTTTACTACCAAGCTACACCCTTCCCAGTCTTGATCCGTACATCGGAACTCTGATTGCTGGGGTGGTGGGAACAGTAATCGTTTTAGGCCTTGGAGTCATTCTAGCCAGATATGCATGAACTTCTTGAAAGGACGATCAGGGAAGCTTCAAGCTACTTCCAAAATTTTTTAATTCACGAATATTCTAAAAAAAGCGCTTTGCATGCAGTTGACGCAAGAATAAAGCTTATCGCAACTATAATTTTTGTTGTTCTTGCAGTCTCGACATTTAATCCTGAAAAGGTTTTGCTCGTGCTAATTTTCCTCATCACCATTTCTGCAGTCACTGGGTTAAGTTTGAGAAGTATAGCCGAGAGAGTCTGGCTATTCGCCCTATTCTCGTTCATCGTCGTTCTTCCAATCTCCCTCTCGAACCCTATATACCCTGTCACATTCACCCTGAGAGTTGCAACATCCCTCGTTGCCATTCAAATGCTGGTGATGACCACAAGCTTTGCCGAAATCTGCTTGGCTTTACGCTCCTTCAGAGTTCCCGAAGTCTTTGTCTCAGCACTCTGGCTTGCCTACAGGTATGTCATTCTGATGTTCAAGGAGTTGCTTTCAATTCTGCTGGCAAGAGAAAGTAGAAGGGTTTCAAAGGGAAGTCACATGGATGTCTGGAGAAAGGGGGGAGAGGCTGTCGGCCTTTTTTTCCTCAGAAGTTTCGAGAAGGCAGAAAAAGTTCAGCTTGCAATGGAGGCCAGAGGTGAGGCTTTAAGCCACTACCACGGAAAGCTTAAAATGCTCGATTTTGTTTACGCAACTATCGTGGCCTTTACAGTATTCTGGTGGGTGATAATCTGAAGGTAATAGAGGCGGAGAACGTCAGCTACAACTACCCCGACGGCAGTACAGGAGTTAGAGATGTTACGCTCGAAATATTTGAGGGTGAGAGGATAGGGCTTGTAGGAGCGAATGGAAGCGGGAAATCAACACTCATTCTGCTTCTTGCGGGATTGCTGAAGCCGACCAAAGGGAATTTGAGGATATTCGGCAAGGAAGTTGACAAAAAGAATGTTGAAGATATAAGGAGGAGAATAGGTGTGGTTTTCCAGAATCCCGACGATTTTCTGTTCAATCCAACCGTCAGGGACGAGCTTTTGTACGTTCCAAGACAGCTTGAGTGGGGCGAGGAAGAGCTGGAGGAGGCTTTGAGATACCACGCCGAAATTTTCAGAATTGAGCATATTCTGGACAAACCACCTTTCAGGCTGAGTGGTGGGGAAAAGAAGAAGGTGGAAATAGCGAGCGTTCTTGTTTACAGGCCTGAGGTGCTGCTGCTCGATGAGCCGACAGCCTACGTTGATGGAAAAACAAGGAGGCACATTCTGAAAATTCTTGATGATTTTGAAGGAACTCTGATAATAGCAACGCATGAGCTTGATGTGGCTGAGAAGCTTGCTGATAAGTTCATACTGCTCAACCTCGACCACAGAATCGAAGCTGTAGGCGGTAAGGAAATTCTGAAAAATGAGGAGTTGCTGGAGAGGGCAGGAGTTATTTAGTGGTTACCGTGGCTCCCCCTTCTTCAATTATCAGCGTATGCTCCCACTGGCTAACTAGACCTCCGCTTACCTCAGTCAACACAGGATAAGCTCTCAGAATTCCCTCTCTTGCGAGCTTTGAGATGATTATGTCTGGAGCCTTTTTAAGCCACCTCTTCGCAAAGGGAAGAGTTTTGTAGTTCTCCTCGACTTCCTTCAGAATTTCTCTTGCTATCTTCATCCTGACAGGCCTTGGATTCAGAAGGCTGTAAATCTCGCACTCGCACCTCTCTCCTACTCTACCAACACCATCAGTAGCGAAGGGCTCAATGGCTATCACCATTCCCTCCTCCAGCGTAACTCCCTTTTCAGTTGCATAGTTGTAAATGCTGGGCGGTGCGTGAGTTAAGTAGGGAAGGAGGCCGTGTCCCGTAAGGTTCACTATAGGCTTCAACCCATAGTTAGTTATTGCTTCTTCAATTGCCTTACCTATTTCCGAGACACTTACACCAGCTCTCGCAATCTCTATTGCAGCGTCAAGTGCTTCTTTAGAGGCTTTCACCAGTTCTGTGTTGTCTCCAAGGTCGACAGTGACTGCCATGTCGGCGATGTAGCCGTCAATGTGCGCTCCAACATCCAGCTTGACGACGTCCCCTTCCTTAAACACTCTGTCATCGTTTCTCTTTGGCGTGAAGTGTGCCGCATCGCTGTTGATTGAGATGTTTGCCGGAAAAGCTGGTTTTGCTCCGAGTTCAACTATTCTGTTCTCGACAAACTCCGCAACCTCAAGAATTTTAACACCAGGTGCGATTTTCTCGGCAGCTTCACTGACAGCCTGCTTCAGTATCCTTCCTGCCTCGATTAGCTTCTGTCTCACATCCTCATCCATTGATGTTGGTTGGCTGCATGTTATTTGAAGTTATTGCAAAACTTTTAGGCCAAAGTCTATAGCACGAGCTGAGTGTGTTATGTAGCCGGAAGATATAACATCAACGTCAAGCGCAGCGTACTCATCAACATTTTCGGGAGTTATTTCGCCTGAAACCTCCAGAATGACTTTATCCCTCAAACCCAATCTTTTAAGGGCTTCTGAAGCTTCAGCAACCATCTCAGGAGTGAAGTTGTCCAGCATAATTATGTCTGCTCCGAGCTTTGCCGCTTTAATAGCACCATCAACACTTCCAACCTCTACCTCCAACTTCTTCGTAAAGCTCTTTCTCACTCTCATCGCGTTCTCTAAAGAACCGGCAACGGCGATATGGTTGTCTTTCAGCATCACACAGTCTGAGAGTGAAAATCTATGCGCATCTCCACCACCAATTTCAACTGCTATTTTTTCAAACAATCTAAATCCAAGAGTTGTTTTTCTTGTAGCAGCTATTATTACCTTACTGTTTAGTCTTCTACCTTTTCAACCATTCTTCTCGTCGCTGTTGCAATACCACTCATTTTCATCAGAATGTTGAGGGCAACTCTTTCAGTTGACAGGATGGATTCAGAGCTTCCGCGAATCCTCATAATCACATTTCCTGCCTCTACCAAATCACCATCATTCATCGAGTCAATCACTTCAATCTCAGCAAGCTCGAAAAGAATTTTAACGATTTCAACTCCTGCAAGCACACCATTTTCCTTTGATACGATCTCAGCTTCAACTTCTCTTGGCGGTACAACGCTAATGTCCCCATAAGGCATATCCTCTTCCAGAAATTCGATCAACTTCTTTTTTATAATCTCCTTCAAATTACCAGCCCCTCCTTCAGGTTTCTCAAAATCCTAGTAACAGAGAGGGCAGCCAGAAAGCTTGTTCTCGGGTTATCTTTCATAGGTCTTATTTTTTACTCTGATCTCAAGTTCACCGAAATCCCCCCGAACAAGAATTTCGTGAATATTCTCCTTCACATCATCCGCTATAAGTCTAACCCTCACATCTTTGTTTGCCGCAACACTTAAGGTTGCGGAAATGTTCAGGTTTTTGGGAAACTTTCGAGCCGCCTCGGAGGCAAAACCATCGAAAATAATTCCCTTTTTGCCAAACTGTCGCCAGTTCTTTCTTGTTGTCAAAATGATTTCTTCAACATGGTCCAACGCTGAATAAATAGCGTCCAGACCACCAATGGCTCCTGACGCAAGATATACTCTCCTGTTTTTCTCCTTACAGATTTTTTTAATCTTTTCGAGGAATTCCTTATCAGCAAAAGCTCCCGTACTTAAAATGATCAGGTCCATTCCCAGCATTCAGTATTCTCTCTGCATATTCTTTAACCGCCTGTTGTGAGGCGGCTTCAACAGCTATATTCATTTTTCTTTGGAGGAACTCATCGAAACTTTTTACCATCTTTTCGTGCTCTCCTTTCAGGTCGTAAATTGCCGCAATCTCAAAGCCGTTTTCTTCAAGCCACTTTGCGAGGAATTTTCCCACTGCTCCGTAACCAATCAAACCCACTAACATAACTCAAACATCCTCTCAATAGCCATTTTTGCCCTTTCAGCAATTTTATTATCAACCCTTACAACGTTACTCTCTTCAGACAGCGTTCTGACAAGTTTGTTAATCGTGTTCTTTTTCATAGCCCTGCAAATACTCTCTCTCAGAGGAAGAATAGTTTTGTCTGGCCAATCTTTTCTTAGCCTCTCTACGAGCCCGATCTCAGTGCCAATTATTATCTTCTTGTCATCGCTATTTTTAACGAACTTGATCATCTGACTTGTTGAACCAACAAAATCTGCCAGTTTCTGTACATCAGCTCGGCACTCTGGATGCACTATTATCTTTGCATCCGGATGTTCTCTTTTCGCTGCCACAACATCCTCCACTTTAAATGCTTGATGGACGCAGCAGTTTCCGTACTGTGGGACAGGAATAACCTCTTTACCAGTTTTTTCAGCGGCATACCAAGCCAGGTTTGCATCAGGCCCGAGTAAAACTTTTTCTGAATCGAGATTTTCTACAACCTTGACAACATTGGTAGAAGTGCAACAAACGTCAGCTACAGCTTTAGTTTCCGCATGAGTGTTGACGTAAGCGACGAAAGGAGCATTGTATTTTTCCTTTGCTTTTTTATCATATCAGCGTTTATCTGCACTGCCATTGGACAAATTGCCTCTTTCGAGGGAATTAAGACCTTTTTATCAGGATTTAGAATAGCTGCTGTCTCCGCCATAAAATCGACTCCGCAGAAAACGATGATATCGGAATCAGTATCCCTTGCAGCCATCGAAAGTTCCAAACTGTCTCCTGTGAAATCTGCCAAGTTCTGAATCGGCAGTATCTGGTAGTTGTGGGCCAGTATGACGGCGTTTCTCGCTTTTTTCAGACCTTCGATGTCGAACATTTGTTCGGCGAACATATGTTCGATTGAACTACGGCTAGTTAAAAAGGATTTCGGTCTAGAACAGGACTTTAGGAGGGTGTGTCGTGAGAGAAAGCGTGGAAAATATCCCCTTGCCTCCTTTACGAATGTCTGTCTTGTAGCAACCTTCAGACAAAATCTCGATCCTCTAAATAGTCTTGCAACCAAACCATTTAAACCACAATTCTTTTCAGCAATTACACATTGCTTTAACGAGATGCTACCAATTAGCATTTTCCAGCTTGCCGTCCTCTCTTTCATGACTCAAAATCTATTAGATACTTTTCACTTCAAGTAACTTTGGAATTTTAATATGGGAAGATTTTTAAAGTAATCGTTAATTATAGATTATGGTTGTTCTGTACGGAAAGGATTTAATGGGTAAATACGTTTCGGAAGGATGGTGGGACAATATAACGCTTTCAGAGCGGTTCAGGAGAAACTGCAAAAAGAACCCCAACAGAGTTGCTGTCGTTAATCCGCCGAACAAAGAGGAACTTGTTGGATTTATGGTCTTGAGCAAAACTATTTATACTAAAACAAACAACAAAATCCATGGGCAGAAAGCGAATCTACGAAGTTGTAAAGCATTTGCCAGCAGAAGAACTAGATAAAATCAAAAAGCTCGAAAAAGATACTAGAGTTCTTAAAAGTTATACTTCGTAGACACCTTTACAGAGGAATGAGCGTTGAGGAAGCTGCCGAACTGGTGGGAGTTACTA
>Ga0190326_1000101_pt1 | contig 12753 bp, 15 predicted proteins | sample 4870111112_MG_FD_165049 | JGI IMG/M metagenome (GOLD analysis project Ga0190326, IMG submission 165049) | Hydrothermal vent sediment bacterial communities from Southern Trench, Guaymas Basin, Mexico - 4870-11-11-12_MG | ecosystem: Environmental > Aquatic > Marine > Hydrothermal vents > Sediment ... | reverse complement strand
AGATAGTTGACACTGTTTACCTCGTGGCGTACTTTAGGCCTAGTGACCCTCTGCACGAGGAAGCCGTAGTGGTCGTGGAGGGCCTAGGTGAGGGCAGGGTAGTCTCTCAGGCCGCGTTGGTGGAGTTTGATTTGCTCATGAAGAGTAGGGGACTTAGCTACCTTGATAGGATTAAGGCGTGGAACGTGCTGAGTAAGCTTGTGAGTGTAGACGTGATAGAGCCTGTGACTCCGCTGGACATGGCGGTCTCTAGCTATTTGGCTGAGCGGTACGGCATGGACTACTTCGACTCTGTAATAGCTGCGCAGTGCATTACGAGGATGGCTAAGCCTCTGACTACCGATGAGAACATAAGGAGGGCAGTTGCGAGAGCGGAAGAGATTGCTAAGGCTCTGGAGAAGATAGGAGTGTTGATTTAACTTGAGCTACCTAAGGGCTACGGCGGGTAGCGTGGCAGACGTGTTGGACTTTTAGCGGTACGTGTCTAAAGACTTCCTACTCTTTCTGCTGCTGAGAGCGTTAGGTATTGAGAGCGGCTAGGTTTTTTAGTTGGTACCTGCGTGTCTTCGTGGTGTGCGAACTTGTCTCAGGAAGGAGTCAGTATTGTTGACGCGTACCTCCGCCTACAGGAGAATAAGACCCTGTTCGTGCCCTTAACTGACCCCTTAATGATACTTCACGCGGCGGCCGACTACATCATAAAGCGCCTGGAGCTCGCGCCTATGTTCTATGTGACCGTTGAGGACGCAGCTCCAACTATGTTGTCCGTCGGGGGCGCGGCCGTCCATTCTATAACTATCTTTGGCTCTCTGAACACTCCTCTCTACGTGCTAAAGGCACCGCCCCGACTGGGCGAGGAAGCGTTTAAGCTTTACAGGACAATAGCCGGGCCCTTAGTAAAGTGGGCTGAGAGAAACGAGTTCGACAGAGTCGTCGTAATGGACGTTAAGCCCTGTAAGACCGAGTCGCCGGACGTATACTTCGCTGCGGAGGAGAGACTCGTAGGCGAGATTGCCAAGATGGGGTTCAAGCCGTTCACTGGAGTGTTCACGTCGGAGGCGGCTTATTTCCTCGACGAGTGCATGAGAAGCCGAGTGGACGGCATAATGCTAGTAGTAGAGTCCGTCGCTCTCAACAAGCTACTCAGCCTGATGGAGACTCTCCAGCCCAGTAGCGGAAAAATTGAGGAGAGGGAAGCGCTCGCTCTAGCTGAGGACGTTATGAAGCACGACGAGAAAGCCCTCACAAATGCGCTTAGGGCGCTGAGCAAGCTTGCCGGTGTAGAGATACCGCTTGATAGGATACCTGAGACAATGAAAGAGCTACGTGAAGCACTCCAAGTCTCTCTGGGAGACATTCTCGGGGCCTTATCGGGTCGCGGACCCTGGTTCCCGCCCTTCATAGCCTAAGATGTGGCCAGAGACCGCGGCAGCCCTGCTCCTCGCTAAAGTAGAGACTGAGAGAACCACACTGCGTAAGGCTGCTGCAGAGTTCTTCTCGTCCTACCCGGAGCTTTCATACCTAAAGCCGGTGGTTAGGGTACTGACTCTAGGCGTTGCTAGGAACTACAGGCTCCTAGACTATGCCCTCTCTGAGGCAGGACTTAGAAGACCGCGCAGCCCGTTTAAGCGCAACCTTGCGCGTGTGCTAGCCTTCGAGGTAACGTTTCAGGGGGTACGTAAGCCTAGGCTTTCACGTGTAGCTGTGAAAGCTGGCTTAGAGGAAGGAGCTGTACACGCCTTAGCCTCGCTGGACATCGAGTCCGAAAGAAGAAGCCTCCTAAAGGAGGGTAGGGCCGACATCGCGTACTCCGTCCCTCCCTGGCTACTACGGGAGATCAACGAGAGCCGCGTTCCACAGCCCCTGCTGATGCTCGAGAGTTTCCTAAAAGACCCTGTGAGGTGGCTCAGAGTCTCAATTCACAGGATCAGGCGTGAAGAACTGGCCAAGCGGCTCAAGGCACGGGGTATAGAGACCACCGAGGATAGTGATCTCTGTGACGTGCTCAGAGTAGTTAGGGGATCGGGCCCCGGTGCAACCCCTGAGTACAAGTTAGGGCTCTACATCGTGCAGGACAAGGCGAGCGCTCTCGTCGCGCACCTAGCGCGCGGCGCTAAGACTGTGGTAGACGTCACAGGTGGCGCAGGCGTCAAGGCTACTCACGCAGCCCAGCTCGGGTGCTTCACAAGCTTGGCAGGGGATGTCGACACCCGCAGAGCCAGGAGCGCCTTAGAGCTAGTGCATAGACTGCGTTTAGACCATGCCGTGCACATCGCAGTCTGGGACGCTCGACTACTACCACTCCGCAGTAGCGCTGAGAACCGCATCGTGATAGTAGACCCGACCTGCAGCAATTTGGGTAGGTTAAGCCACGAGCCTGAGCTCAAGATGTGGCTAAGAAGCTCCGACGTTAAGCGCGCAGCTAGGCTTCAGCGTGAGCTACTGAGGAAAGTACTGGAAGCCTTACCGCGTGGGGCTAAGGTGCTCTACTCTGTGTGTAGCTGGTCTGTCAAGGAAGCCGAGGAAGTAGTGGAGAGCGTTGCCAACCTCGCAGAGCCGCGCGAGCCTCTCATCACAATAGGCCTTGAGAGCAGCGTTAGGGGCGCCCAAAGGCTCTACCCCCACGTTCACGGGACACTAGGCTTCTTCGTAGCGTTTCTCGAACGGATCTAGCCCAAGATGCCGTGCAGGATTTTCATCATCTGCCGCGCATTGTCGAGCATGTCGTGGTCGTTGTTGAAGAAAACGTAGACTCTCTGCGCCCCTAGCCGTACGAGGTCCTCTGCTACTGCGATTAGTTCGTTCTCCGCGTATCTATGCACGTACCAAGCAGTCCTCCCATGCATCCTCATATAGACTGCCGAACTCGTAGCGGCCACCCAGTAGAACTCGGGAGCATCCACCGACACTAGGGTCACGCCAGCGTCCCTAAGCCTACCTAGAACGTCGCGAGTTATCCACTCGGGGCACCTAGGCTCCAACGCCATAGTCTCGCCCAATTCCTCGGCGAACTTCTCGATTCTCTTGAGAAGGCGGTCACTAGGTAAGAGGCGAGGCGGCAGCTGGAAGAGGTAAAAATCCAGCACCCCCGCGTCCTCGAGGGGCTTAAACCTAGACCTAAATGTGCGCCAGGCCTTCTCGCAGCCCTCTCCCAGCTTCCTCAGATGCGTTATTGACCTGTGAACCTTAACGGACCACCTTAGCCCTGCACCGACTCTCGCCCACCTCTCTACTTGGCGAGCCCTCGGGAAGGAATAGAAGCTCATATTGAGCTCGACCGCATTGAGCCCTGAGAACTTAACGTACCACTCGAGCCCGTCGGGGTTCCAAGAGTAAGACCAGCCGCTGGTGCCCCACGTACACTCTCATTAGGCGAGCACCACTAGTACTGCGCACTTGCACTTTAAGTAAAGTCTGGACCACGCTGTCAGGCTACCAAGTTAAGTCCCGTTGGGGGGTTAAGGGACGTTGAGCAAAAACTAAGGTAGCGCTAACCTCAGCATTTATCCTAGGACCTGCTATAGGAAGGAAGACATCACTCTGACCAAAGTCGAGCCTGCAAAGGCAGGAGAGGAGTTAAAGGACACCTCGTTGGAAATAATACTGGGGAGAGCATGGCTGAGGAAAAGGTGACTCTTGACGAAGTAGTAAACGGACTTAAGAGCGTTCTAGAGAAGATCGATAAGGGGCTTAAAGAGGGCTCGTTCCCCGAGGCTTCTCGGAGCTATGTCGAGCGGCTTGGACGGAGCATTAGAGAGACGCTTAATGTCATAGAGCTCGTAGGCAAGCCTCAGACAATACAGTCTCCGCTTAGTGCTAGTGGCAGAGGCGCCATGTACAACCTTAGGAAAGCGTTCTATGCTACACTCTCGAGGCTGACTAAGGAAGAGGGAGTCGACAGAGACTTGAGCATTGAACAGTGGAGAAACGCAGCTCGAAGGATTATAGACTTCATGAACGAGGAGGGCATCACTGAGGCTCCAACTAAGATAGTTCTAAGCTACGAGATAGCGGAGGCAGAGGGTAAGAAGTACATCAAGCCTAAGGTTGCTCAGATACTATTCTTCGAGCTGGAGGGCGTGAAGGAGGTAAAGCTCGAGTAGAGGTGTTTCATAAAGCTTGCCGCTCCCTTCCGTGCTCAGCCTACTCGGCCCCATAGTAGTCGATGGGTCAAATGTGGCACTCTGGAGAAGCAAGCGCCCGAGGCTCTCGGGGGTCTGGGCCGTTATAATCAAGCTCTTGGAAGAGGGAGTCGATGCCGAGCAGATAAGAGTGGTATTCGACTACGGGGTACCTGAGCGTGCGACTGACAAGCTCTTCCTGAGAAAGCTCTTACGTGTCCTCCGCGGGCACGTATACGAGTGCCCGCCCGGCGTAGATGCCGACGACCTAATACTCGAGATAGCGCGTGACGAGCCACATGCAGTAATAGTGTCTAACGATAGGTTTCTGGATAAAGCACATAGGTTTGGCGACGTCATACTAGAGCCGCGAGTCGTCAGGTTCGAGCTTGTGAGAACGCGAAAGGGGGTAAGAGCCTATCTGCTCCTCTCCGGAGCGTTCCTCAAGTGGGCCTCACGCGTTCTCGCAGAAAGAGCCGGCCCCCCTCTCCTCTTCGCAACATTTTACGCTGAGACACCCGCATTCGCTAAACCTTCCATAAGTACCGAGGCTGCCGCTAGGCTTGTGTCAGAGCGCATTCCCTGGGCTGAAGAAACCAAAGTTACGTCGATAGCCTACGTCCCCACTGTAGTCTTCTGGGTCTCTTCCTCGTGCAGGTCGCGTAAGCGCAAGACTTCATTCAAGGGATACTACTCGGTAGACACGATCACAGGTCACGTGACCTACCTCGGAAGGCGGCTCGAAAACTGTAATGTGCACCTAGAGGAACAGCCGTCGCTTAATGCCAAGGTAAGAGTCGTTCTTATGGACTCAAAGTCCGCGGCTAAGAGGATAGAAGGCTACCTAGCAGCCGTGGCGTCTAGAGTCTACAAAGGGAAGTGGCATTGCCGTGTTAGAGCCATTAAGAAGGTGAAAGCGTACCTAAAGCCTTACTACAGGGTTAGGTACACGATCGCGGGGCGGCGACTCACTACTTACGTTGACGCGATAACAGGCGAGGTATTCGGCCGTGGCCTCGGCGAGTGCTGGTCATGCCACAAGCTCTACCCCGAGGAGACAATCTATGAGTGCCCGTTCTGTGGGCGCAGGCTATGCCCCGACTGCGCCTCGAGGGGCGAGCTAACACTATGTGACAGATGCGGGACCCAGGTCTGCTCATCCTGTGCAGTGACTAGGGGTGTACTTTTCTGGAGAAAAACTCTGTGCCCCGCGTGTGGGCGGAAGTAGCAAAGGCACTATCTATAAGCACGCGGTTTAGCTTTTCTTATTGGGCCCCGGCTGATGCGGGGGGCTGAGCACTGACTGATGAAGAGCAGGCTAGAGCCTGACGGGGCCCAGTTTGAGAAAGTAAGGATAATATTTGGGAACTCAGGGCACAATACTTGGCTGTGAGGAATAGGGACCTCCCTGAGCAGTGACGAGGCCAATTTGCGCCGAGCCGCTAGGGTGCGATTACTAGAATCATGTATACTGCTATGAGACAGGCGGCACAAGCCGTTAACCATGCAACTATTTTAATCACGTCGTGCTCGTGGGCTCTTTTAGCCCGTTCCTCAAGCTCTGCGTCCATTCTAATGCTAGTGAGTAAACTTTCATCTCCCTCAGACAATGTCATCACACAATTTCCCTTCTAATTCAAAGTCTTAAAGCCTCCGCTCCTTTGGTTCCTACTCTTTTTCGGCATACAGTCGCTCTCTTTTTCCTACGTTCAAAGTTAGCAGCGAGATTATAAAGCGTTTTGAGCCTAATTAACCAAATTAAGTCTAAAGCTTAAAGGCTGCACAGCGGCATAGATAACGGTGCTCTCTCATGCCTGAGACAGCAGTCCTCGTTATAGACATGCTAGAGGAGTTCGTTAGAGGAAAGCTCAAGGCTGAGGCTGCCGAGGAAATAGTGCCCAACATAGCTAAGCTGCTGGAGGAAGCTAGGAAGAAAGGCGTACCTATAATCTATGCTGTCGACACTCACTACCCTGAGATAGACTTCGAGACCAAGCTCTGGGGACCGCACGCGCTTAAGGGCTCCCCCGAGCGTGAGGTTGTTAAGGAACTAGAGCCGAAAGAGGGAGACTACGTTGTCGAGAAGAGAAGGTATGACGCGTTCTTCATGACTGACCTAGACCTGCTCCTCAGGGAATTGGGCATCAGGAAGCTTGTACTCACAGGGATTCACACTCACATATGCGTCCTAGCAACCGCGATGGGCGCCTTCTATAGAGGATACGAGCTTATTGTCCCAAAGGACTGCGTGGCCGCTGCCACTAAGGAGTGGCACGAGCGCGGCCTCGAGTACATGAAGTCCTTCCTAGGTGCTAAGATCGTCTCTCTTGACGAGGCGATTGCTAGCCTCTAGCACAGGTACTCTCTCCCAGATACGCATGTAGTCCTGGTAAAGCCTCCTCCTGCTAACGTGGGCATAAACCTGCGTGGTCTTCAGGCTAGCGTGACCTAGAAGCTCTTGTATCTCTCGGACGTCCATTCCCCACATTAAGGAGTGCGTGGCGAAGCTATGCCTCAAGATGTGCGGTGTAACTTTCTTTTTTATGCCAGCGCGTCGAGCTAGGCGCTTGAGTATTCTCTCTACCGTTACGTAGTGCATAGGCTTGCCGTTTCTGCCCGGTATTAGAGGCTCATTGGGGTCTCTGCCGCGAACAAGCTTCTCTAAGTACGGTAGCAGAGGTACCGCAAAGAAGACTTCGCGCTCCTTAGCACCCTTGCCTCTTATTCTAATTGAGCACCTGTCCAGGTCTACGTCGCCAACCTTAATGCCTACGAGCTCGCTCACGCGGATGCCGGTCGTGTAAAGGAGTAGGACTATCAGCTTATCCCTGTCGTTCTCTGCCGCGGCTACTAGAGCCGCCACGTCCTCAGGCTCCAAGTACTTGGGCAGGCTCGAGGGCCTCTTAGGGTACTCAAAGCCCTTGAGGCACTCCTCGAAGCCAAGGTACTCTAAGAAGCGCTTAACGGCTACCGCCGCTGTGTATATGCTGCCCTCTTTGTAGCCCTTTTTCCTCAAATAAGCTAAGAACCCGTCTATGTCCCACACTGTGGTCTCCGATACGTGTTTTCCCTCCAGATACTCTACGAACTGTCTGAGTATGCTCCTGAAGGTCTTAATCGTCCTGGGAGACTTGTTTCTCGCTAGCAAGTGATTGAGATAGAACTCTATGAGCTTCTCGTTGCTCAGTGAACGGGGATTCAAGGCTCGCTCTCCCCAAAGAACTTACTCTCGTCTACGGCGTACTTTTTGAGGTTATTGGATACGTAGATGGGCGCCCCTGTCCTGAGAGCTATTGCGATAGAGTCGCTGGGCCTAGCGTCTACGTGGTGGTAGATCTTCTTGCCGTTTCTCTCCTCGCTGAGGACGATAGTCGCTAAGTATATGTTGTCTATTAGTGCGTCGATAGTAACCTTCTCAACTTTGACTCCAAGCGTCTCTAGTACATTGACTAGAAGGTCGTGAGTGAGCGGGCGCTTGGGTATGTAGCCTCGCAGCGCCATGTCGATAGCTATCGCCTCGGGCTCTCCAATGAATATGGGTAAGACCTCCTTGTCCCAGTTTAGCCCCTTAACGAGAACGACGTAGAACCTCTCCTCCCCGAAGGGGGTGGGCCTGATTCCCCCGTAGACCCCGACAATGTCGGCCTGCGAGTACTCCTCCATACTCTCGTCCTTAAGGACAGTCATGCGTTATTTAACAGCTTCTTAACGCAGAGGACCGTAACCTCCCACCATCACCTCACCTATAACGCGCTTTATCCATACAGTTACAAGCGGTCCCTTGTACCGCTTTATTCTCTTGACCTGTCTAAGCACGTCGTTAAGTAGCACGTACGGGTTCTTGTCTAGAACCGCAAGAAGTCTTGCAGGATCGCTAGTTTCCCTTAACATCCTTGCTAGGCTGCTCTTGATCAGACTCTCGGCTAGGAGCTCTGTGAAGCAGACCTCGCCGGCCTCCACAAGCGACCCTATCACTATGTCTTTCAGTTCGTTCAGGTACTTTAGCCGCCTAAAGACCGGCTCGACTTTCTGCTCCATCTTCTGTGCCTCTAGATCCTCTTTAGTCGGCGAGAGAGCCAGTCTTACCCTCTGCCTCCACTTAACTAGCCAGAGGTCTAGCCACTCGCTTACGTCACATGCTGCTTCAACGGGTTTGTCCTCGAAAGTCTCCTCAACGATGAACGCAGCAGTCAGCGTGGAGTCGGAGAGCCCTAGGAGCCCGCGTTTGACCTTAACGTAGTTGAGGTAGTCGGCCTCTGCAACATCCGTCATCATTCTAAGCTCAGGGTCTGTGAGAGAGCCTAATTTTCGTCTGAGTAGCGCAGCTAGGGTAGCTCTCAGCACAGTTACTCTGCGAGCACTGGACGGCCAGTATGCCATACCACGTCATCACGCTCCTAGGACATATTTGAACAGTTCCCCCCGTTCACTCTCATTGGCCTATAAAAAGTTTTAGTATTTCTCCCGTGAACATCTAAACAACCTTCAAGGCATATCTCTACAGCACTAATCGGCATGGCCCAGCTAGCAATCGAAGCGTGAATAAACCCCCTATCGTTTTAGCCTAAGGGTGAAGAAGAGTGAGTAGCTATATTTCGTTCGAAGACTTCAAGAAGCTGGACCTGCGAGTGGCTAAGGTAAAGACCGCCGAGCGAATACCAGGCACTACAAAGCTACTACTTCTGAAAGTCGACTTAGGAGGAGAGGAGAGACAGATTGTAGCCGGGATAGCTGAGCACTACAGCCCTGAAGATCTGATAGGCAAAGAAGTAGTGGTAGTAGCCAACCTTAAGCCTAAGGTCATACGGGGCAGAAGGTCTGAAGGCATGCTCCTAGCCGCAGTCTACAACGACGTACCGGTACTCATCGTCCCTGACAAGGAAGTCCCGCCAGGCACGCCCGTTGAGTAGCTAGGGAGCGCCAGCCCTTTTGAAGGCCTCAGGTAGCGCTTCCAAGACATCCGTAGCAGTTATGTGTTGACCTTTCTTTTCTGCAGCGAGCTCACCTGCTAGACCATTGACGAAAGCACCTGCACAAGCTGCTAGGAAGGGGTCACGGGTCTGAGCCAGAAGCGCCGCAACTACACCGGTGAGAACGTCGCCCGTGCCTCCTACCGTCATCGCGGGGCAACCGCTCGTGTTCACCTTGTACCTAGTGCCGTCGCTAATTACGTCCACGTGCCCCTTGAGCAGCACTACTGAGCGGTAGTCGACGGCCGCTTTCTTAGCCGCAGCGACTCTGTCGCTTATCTCCGTGGAGACAGCGTATCCTGTCAGTACTTTCAGCTCGCCTGCATGGGGAGTAATAACTGAAGGCTTCCCCCCGAGGCATGTTCTATCCTTGGGTAAGGCTTTTAGCCCGTCAGCGTCGACTACCACTGGCTTCTCGAGGCGCCTTAGAAACTCGACTACTGCGCTCATGGTCTCCTCTCTGAGGCCGAGACCCGGACCCACTGCAACTACGTCAAAGCGCTGAGCGAGGCGGAGGAGCTCGTCGACGTCGCTAGGCCTTAGCCAGCCCTGTCCCAAGGGTCTAGCTATAATGTTAGGCGAGAACGACCTAATTACTTGAGCAGCCTCTCGAGGTGCTGCTACGACGGCGATGTCGGCACCAGCTCTGAGCGCCGCCAACGCGGCCAGCGCTGGGGCACCCGTGTACTCGTCTGAGCCTCCCACTATGAGTATCCTACCGTTATCGCCTTTCTTCGACCAGTCAGGCCTTCTCCTCACAGCCGCGCGGAGGTCTCCCGGTCCGCACACCAACTCTGCGTCGGGAGGTACACCAATAGGCGCCACTACAAGCTTGCCCACGTACTCCTTAGCGTCCTCTAACAGTAGGCCTGGCTTGGCCGCATGGAACGTGACAGTCAGGTGAGCTTTTACAGCAACCCCGTGAACCTTACCAGTGTCCGGGTTCAGGCCTGAAGGGACATCAACGGCCACTACAAGCCCCTGCGACTCATTGATAGCTTCGATTGCGTCTCTGTACAATCCTCGAACTTCCCCTCTAATCCCTGTCCCGAGAACAGCGTCAATTACTACGTCTGCCTTCTCAATGAGCTCCTTTAAGCACAGAAGATCCTCCTTACTAGTCACCTCGTAACACTTTACGCTAAGCCTGGCACCTTTCAAGGCCCGCCAGTTTGACAGAGCCTCAGGAGTCCTTATCTCTCGCTCTCTGCCGAGAAGAACAACATGTACTTCGTAATCGCTTGCGAGGTGTCTAGCAGCTACGAATCCATCACCCCCATTATTCCCTAGCCCAGAAACAATCACAACAAGTCGGCTCTTGGGACGTTCTCTTCGAACAATATCGGCCACCGATCTACCTGCGTTCTCCATTAGTTGCAGCCGAGATACGCCCAAGAATTCTGAATTATCCTCGACTATCCGCATTTCTAAAGAGTTCAGTGTTTTAGAACACCCTTTGTTCATCGAATACTTAATTATCACGTGGTAATAAAAAAGGTAGCCGCCCGCCGGGGGCCCCGGGGGGTCTGGTCTAGCTAGGCCACGACTAGTCCCGGCGGGCGGCTATAGTACCTCTTCTGGTAGTCTATGTAGAACCTCAGCGCTGCACGTATTAGGTCGCTTAAGTGTACGAAGCCTCCAAGTTCCATGAGCTTTAGCATTTCCCTATACAGGCCTATTGGTACCTGGAAGCTAATGACGATTCTCTTGCCGCTCCTCCTAGTCTTCGCAGCTCCAGCGGCCAAGTCTTTCACCAGTAATCCTCTAGCTCTACGGGTATAAAGGCCGCATAGTGACTCAGACCCTGCATAGTGTAGGACAACTTCGTGAAGAAGGAGGGTGTTAGAGACTCCCCCTCTTTCAGCCTAAAAGTTTCAGAGAAGCCACTGGTGCTGGCTGGGTGCCCGTAAACCATGGCTGGAAAGCCTTCAATGGCCGCTTAATGCCAGTGAGTAAAAGCGCTATAACGAACACGAGTACTACCCAACGCGGCCTAGTCCTCTTCTTTCGAGGGACCGTAGAATGCCCACAGTAGGAGGAGAGGGAATATTATGGACAGTATAGCCAGTATTTTCGATGACTTCTTGCCTTTACCTTTCTTAGAGTAAAGGTCCTGTATGCCCTTGTATAGGGAGTAGAGGAGCCAGTAAGCCGAGGAGAACTTTATCACGTATCCCGGCATGAACGGGTTTACTTTCTTCTTGCGCTTTCTCTTTCTTGCCATGTCTCTCTCGTTAAGGAACCTACGTGCAGGAAGTAAAATACTTTCTCTAGTTGCCTAAGTTTTTGTACTCCTTCTACGCTTGCGGCGTCTGGGCGGCTCGAAAAGCTTCTTCGCGTGGTAAGCTGCCTTGGCCAATCTATAGTACCTAGTAGACTCTCTAGTGGTGGTATAAGCCTTAAAGAGGTGGTATGCGATCAACAGGAGCCTCTTCCAAGGCTCAAGTTTTTTCCGACTCAAGCATCACTCACCACTTTTTCGTGGATACGAAGAGTATATTAGGCTTCGTCCTATCAATTAGCAAGGGAAAGGAACATGGGCACAGGAGTTCCTTCTAGGGAAGAACTACTTTCTATGTTGCAGGAAGCTCAAAAAAGAGGGTGGCCTACCGACCCCGTTGCTGAAGCATTCTTTGAGGAAAGCATAGTCTCATTCTGGCTGGAGGAGTTTGAGAGGTGCTGGAAGACCTACACATGCTTAGCGGCCTACGAGACCATAAAGGAGCTATCGAGTACTATTACCGAACTTAGGGACAGACGTGACGTGATAGAGAGACAGGGAGTTCTTCAGGATTATCTGGCAGCTGAAGAGGAACTGAAGAGGGCCTCTGCCTACTGGACTGCTGGCGATGAGAACAAAGCTCTCTCTCACGCACTAGCCGCTAGGGACAAGCTTGCTAAAGTGCTGGCAGTGGTCCTAGCCGAAGACGAGAAGGCCTACAAGGATCTCCGCGAGAAGGCTAAAAGCTTGGTCAACGAGATCAGGCAGCTAGAGATACCGCTCGTACTCGACTTCGATGACGAGCTAGAACCGTACGAGACAGCGATTGAAGAGGCTAAAAAGTTAGCTAAGGAGAAGAAATTCGAGGAGGCTAGAGCGAGGCTCGAGGAGGCCGTTAAAGGCCTAGAGGAACTCAAGAAGGAGGCCGAGGAGAAGAGGAAACAGATAATGGCTGGCCTAGGTATAGGCGCAGGTGTAGCGGCTCTAGGTCTGCTCTATGCCTACAAGAAAGGCATGTTGAAAGCCCCACCAATAGGGCTACCGTTTCTAGAGGAAGAGGAGGAAAAGACTGAGTAAGCGGGCCCGTTAGTCTAACTACCAGCACTCTTTCACTACATTTTTGTTTTATCGTATAGTCCTAAGGGACCGCTAACGCTGAGAGAAACGCGGCTAAAAGCGCTATACTTCTTGCCTCTTTATAATGTCTCCTAAGAAGAAACCAAGTGATTAGGAACACGAGGGGAGAGGCTAGCAGAGGATCTAGAGGGAAAGGGGCTAGTGCGAGGTCGGCGGCAATGTCTAGTACTAAAGCGGCAATAATTGCCCTTTTCTTGTCTACAATCCCGTACTTACTGGCGAGCCCCAGTATGAGGCTTGAGAGAGACTTTCCCAGTTTGCTGCGAAGCCTCCTCCCCATGATCTCCCATACTGACGATATAAT
>Ga0190326_1000100_pt1 | contig 12757 bp, 12 predicted proteins | sample 4870111112_MG_FD_165049 | JGI IMG/M metagenome (GOLD analysis project Ga0190326, IMG submission 165049) | Hydrothermal vent sediment bacterial communities from Southern Trench, Guaymas Basin, Mexico - 4870-11-11-12_MG | ecosystem: Environmental > Aquatic > Marine > Hydrothermal vents > Sediment ... | reverse complement strand
GCTTCCCCGAAGGGAACCGCTGGCAACTGGGGGCGCGGGTCTCGCTCGTTGCCTGACTTAACAGGATGCTTCACAGTACGAACTGACGGCGGCCATGCACCACCTCTCAGCTAGTCTAGTAGGGTCTTCAGCCCGACCTTCATCCCGCTGTCTCCCCCGGTAAGCTTCCCGGCGTTGAATCCAATTAAACCGCAGGCTCCACCCGTTGTAGTGCTCCCCCGCCAATTCCTTTAAGTTTCAGCCTTGCGGCCGTACTCCCCAGGCGGCGGACTTAACGGCTTCCCTCCGGCACCGGGCAAGCTCGTAGCTTGCCCGACACCTAGTCCGCATCGTTTACAGCCAGGACTACCCGGGTATCTAATCCGGTTCGCTCCCCTGGCCTTCGTCCCTCACCGTCGGACCCGTTCCAGCCGGGCGCCTTCGCCACAGGTGGTCCTCCCGGGATTACAGGATTTCACCCCTACTCCGGGAATACCCCCGGCCTCTCCCGGTCCCTAGGCTGGCAGTATCCTCCGGCAGTCTGACGGTTAAGCCGCCAGATTTCCCGGAGGACTTACCAGCCCGGCTACGGACGCTTTAGGCCCAATAAAAGTGGCCGCCACTCGGGCCGCCGGTATTACCGCGGCGGCTGCCACCGGCCTTGCCCGGCCCTTGCTATGGGGTGCTTTTTAGGCACCCCGACAGCCCGCGCGATGCGCGGGCACTCCGGCTGACCCCGTCGCGGTTTCCCGCATTGCGGAGGTTTCGCGCCTGCTGCGCCCCGTAGGGCCTGGACCCGTGTCTCAGGGTCCATCTCCGGGCTCCTGCTCCCACAGCCCGTACGGATCTTCGGCTTGGCGGGCCGTTACCCCGCCAACTACCTAATCCGCCGCAGACCCATCCTCGGGCGCTAAGCGCTTTCGGAGATGGGACATTCCAGTACCCATCCCCTATGGGGGATTAGCCCCAGTTTCCCGGGGTTATCCCCCACCCGAGGGCAGGTTGTCCACGTGTTACTGAGCCGTCCGCCGGTGCTTGTATCCCCAGAGGGATACAAGCCCCTAGACTCGCATGGCTTAGTCCCAGCCGGATAGCAGCGGCCTCTGGCAGGATCAACCAGAATTGGCGGGGGCTAAAGCGGTGAATACATCCCTCGCCTGCCGGTTTGCTCTGCTGGCAAGCCCACATCAGACCGCATTTTACCTGCGGTCCTCCTGTAATATACCGTGGGCAGGAAGGCTTCCCCTCATCACGGGCTTACGCCCTTTCAGGGCACTTGCCGGACCCACGGTTTTTGGCTATTGGCAACATCTTATTTGGTTTTTAGGTTTATAAGGCTTTTGCTCAAGTCCTCCTCTTTAACTAACCTGTGTGATGTAAATAGCTCCCGCATCAATCGATATTTAAGACTTTTGGCCATTTTCGGATGGGTCTTTTTGTGATTTTTTCTGGAGAATGAGCTCAAGATACGATTCTCTGATGCTATCATTCCTTGAGTAGCCAAGCTGTTCGGCGATCTGAAAAACTCTCTCTTTCACTCCTAAATTCTCAGCTTCAATCTCAATTTCAATAAATTTTCCTAAGTTCTCCACATCGTCAATGCAGATTATGGCATCTCCGTAACCATAAATTCTTCTGACCTTCTTCACCTCAGCAACAGGTCTGAATCCAAGCCTTTCAAGAATTCTTCTCGCTGACTCAAAATCTTCCACCCTTAGCTTTATTTCCTCCCTGCTTTTGGTCTCTGCATCAACCTTGGGACCTTTGTAGGTTAAGGTTATACCTTCAACATCTCTTCTTATCCTGATTGCCTCATCAGTCTGGGCAAAGTCCCTGCATGGATGAGCGAAGTAAACATCGTGCTCGTATTTTTCTATGATTAGTTCTGCTATTTCCTTTACCTTCTCCTCCACACCCCCGAGGTATGGGAACTTAGCCTCAACCTCCATCTCAATCTTTTTATACCCGCCCCTTGGGGCTTAAAAAGGTGGTGTTAATGATATCGGATGGTGACTTCATTAGACTCAGCTATACTGCAAAACTGGAAGACGGGACGATTGTCGATACCACAGATGAAGAGGTGGCAAAAGAGCATGGTATATACAATGAGAACGCCAGATACGGAGATATCTACGCTGTGATAGGGAAAAGACATATCCTGCCGGGACTTGAGGAGGACATCAAGGGCAAGGAAGTTGGGTACAAAGGTACGGTTGAAATTCCTCCGGAAAAGGCATTCGGTGAGTACAACCCCGAGCTAAAGGATACCTTCAGCATAACCAGGTTTAAGGAGAAACCTGAGATTGGACAGAGAGTGAGAATCGGAGACAGGATTGGAACGGTTGAAAGAATAGTGGGAAGAAGGGTAATAGTCGACTTCAACCACCCCCTTGCAGGCAAGAAAATCATATTCGAGTACAAAATCAAGGAAAAGCTCGAAAAGCCGGAGGATAAAATCAAAGCCCTCTTCGTCATCCACACAGGCATCGATGTCAAGGATGTGAAATTTGAGGGTAAGAGAGCAATTGTTGAGGTTTCGAGTGACGTTTACCTGAACCAACTCTTCCTAATCGGCAGATACAGAGCTGTGAAGGAAATATTTGAGGCAACTGATATTAAGGAGATAGAAATTGTTGAAAGGTTTGAGAAGGAGCAGGAACTGCTAAAGCTGGGAGACGTGCTCAAGGAAATTGAGAAGGAAGAAGCAAGTGAAGAGGGAAGAGAGGAATCCGAGAGTGAAGAGAAAGAGGAATCAAAGGAGGAGGCCTAACTCCTCTTTTTAACCTTTATTCACTCCTCAACACCAAAAACTGACTCGTGAAGCAACTCTACGATATCAACGACTTTTACATCAGCTTTCCTGACTTTTGCTGCATCCTCAAGCATCATCAGGCAGAATGGGCAAGCTACTGCGAGAACGTCAGCAGCTACTATGCCCACCTCATCTATCCTCTTGAGGGAAGGTCTGAATTCAACATCCCTAACAATGTTGCCCCCTCCAGCTCCGCAGCAAAGGGAGTTCTCCCGATTTCTCAGCATCTCGACAAGCTCAACACCGGGAATTGCTTTAAGAATCTCTCTTGGCTCCTCATACAGCCCGTTGTACCTCCCCAAATAGCACGAGTCGTGAAACGCAACTCTAGTTTCGATTACCTTCCTGAACCTTAAGCTTGCATCCTGAATTGCCTTAAGCAGAACTTCTGAAATGTGATACACCTCAAGCCCGTAATCGTTTTTGAAGGTGTTGTAGCAGTGAGGAGAAACTACAATAACTTTCCTCACACCATACTCCTCAAAAACAGCTTGGTTTTCCTCCTTAAGCATTTCAAAAAGCCCTTCCTCTCCGACAGCCTTGACATCGTTACCGCAGCAACCCTCCTCCCTCAGAATTGCAAAGTTTACTCCGGCAGCCTCCAGCAGTTCTCCAGCCCTCCTCGCAACTTCAGCAATCCTTTCATCAACAACCCCGCAGCCTGCAAAGAAGAGATACTCGAACTCTCCTTCATCAGCAAATCTGAACTTGCCCTGATGCCACTCCCTCTTCTTTGCCTTCCCCACGCCAAAGGGGTTGGCGAACTTCTGAATGCTCTCCAGCATCTCCCTCACATCTCCCGGAACTCTACCACTTTCGATAGCCCTGCTCCTCGCCTCCACAATCAGATCTGTGATGGGTATTCCCCTTGGGCATCTATCTTGACAGACGTGGCAGGTGGTGCAGTTCCAAAGTTCATCACTCCAGAACTCTCCCTTGGAAATATAGCGCGCTATGAGCTTTCTGACGTTCATGGTGTATCGCATGCTGCAGGATGAGCTGCACACTGCACACTGCATGCAGGCGGTAAGAGAAACCATAGTTTAAACTAAACCTTCTAAATAAAACAGTTACTTTCCCACTATTCTTTCCAGCCTTCTGACAGCCTGCCTCAAGTCGTCTTTGTTGTCAAAGTAGAGTGTTCTGACGGAAAAAATCCCCGCTCCCTTCAGCCTTATGACTTTTTTCTCTTCATCCACTTCAAATCCCCTGATCTTTTTCAGGTTAGTCTTGAAGGGTTTGTAGTAAACGTAATCTCCCTCAATGTAGTAATGCCTCGGCTTTCCAAGGGTTATGATAACATAAAGAGAAACGAAAAATGCAAAAATTGCCGCAACTATAAGCGATTTTCCAAGCTCTGCTCCGGTAGCTATTTTGTAGGCTGTGAAGCCAAATCCTGCGGCAATTATCAGCAAAACGAAGATTAACCACTTCTTCCTCGCTGCGGGATTGTTCAAAGCTTGGCAAGTCCAGATCAAGTTCCGCACCTCCAGTCGCTCAAATACCTTATCTGCTCATCAGTCAATTCGTCAATCTCCACCCCCATCGATTCTAGCTTCATTCTTGCAACCATCCTGTCGAGTTCTTCAGGCAGTCTGTAAACTCTCCTCTCCAGCTTTTCCCAGTTTTCAGCGATGTATTTGGCAGCAAGAGCCTGATTGGCGAAGCTCATGTCCATAACCTCGACAGGATGACCATCGGCAGCAACAAGGTTTACCAGCCTCCCCTCTGCAAGCAAATAAACCCTCTTCCCCCCCAAATCGTACTCGGTAACGTACTTCCTCGCCTCCCTCTTCGCCCTTGCCATTCTCTCAAGTGCTGGAATGTCGATCTCAACGTTAAAGTGTCCCGCATTGGCGAGTATCGCTCCATCCCTCATCCTTCTGATGTGCTCCTCCCTGATAACGTCCCTGTTGCCGGTAGCCGTGATGAAGATGTCTCCAATCTTCGCCGCTTCCCCCATCTTCATCACTCTGAAGCCATCCATCACCGCTTCCAGAGCCCTGATCTCGTCAACCTCGGTAACAACGACGTTTGCACCCATTCCTCTTGCCCTCATCGCTATTCCTCTACCACACCATCCGTAGCCTGCGACAACCACAGTCTTGCCAGCCATCAGCAGATTTGTGGCCCTGATCACTCCATCAATTGCAGACTGGCCTGTGCCGTAGCGGTTGTCAAAAAGGTACTTCGTGTAGGCGTCGTTAACAGCTATAACGGGGAAGTTCAACACTCCCTCCCTCTCCATAGCCCTGAGCCTTATCACTCCAGTCGTAGTCTCCTCACTTGCCCCTTTCACGTTATCAGCGTAACTCTCCATCTCTCCGTGGAGGAGAAAGATGAGGTCAGCACCGTCGTCAATTACGATATCTGGCCTTGTCCTTATCACTTTTTTAAGGGCTTCGTAGTACTCGTCCACATCCATTCCTCTCTTTGCAAAGCAGACAACCCCTATTTCTCTCAGAGCATCAGCCACGTCATCCTGAGTGCTCATCGGATTGCAGCCTGTAATCGCAACCTCCGCTCCAGCATCGAGAAGGGTTTTAACCAGAACAGCAGTCTTTGCTTCCACATGCAGAGCCATTCCCACCTTAAAGCCTTCTAACGGTCTCTCCTTCCTGAACTGGTCTCTGATTTTTCCCAGAACCTTCATGTAGCGCTCTGCCCACTCTATCTTCCTGAATCCCTCCATTCCTCACACCTTCCTCACGAACTCATCCAGTCTGTCTTCAAGCTCGGAGAGCCAGTCTATCCTTCCGGGCTTATACCTTTTCCTTACCTCCTCATCTCCCTTTATGATGCCATCAACAACATCCGCAACTTCATCAACGCTCATTTCAGTCGTGTCTATCTCGTAAACCTCTCCAGCATGTTCAAGTGCCTCTACAAGGATTACATCGAGCAACTCCGCTTCAACATTCTCCATCAGCTTTTCCTCACTCCATTTTCTTTCCATCAGCCTTTCCTTCAGCGCAGCGGGGTTGCACCTCAGAACGATTGCCAAATCCGGCTTTAAAAGGTGGGAGAGGTGTCCCTCAACAATCCCATCAAAATCTATCCTGTCTGCAAGTTTTTCAACATCTATAACAAGCTCCCCATTCTCTTCATCAATTACGCAGTCGTATTTCTTTGCCAGCTCAACAACGCTCGCAACCCTGTATCCTCTCCTCCTTAGCAGTTCTGCAACACTGCTCTTTCCCGTTCCAGGTGTGCCGGTTAAGGCAATCAGCATTCAAGCACCTCTTTCAACGCCTGCAGAAACATGTCGTTCTCCTCAGGCTTTCCAACAGTAACGCGGATGTGGTTTTTGCAGCCGGCAAAATTGCTGCAGTCCCGCACTATTACTCCCCTCTTCAGAAGTTCTTCAGCAAGGTTCTCTACTGGACTCTCGAAAAAGAGGAAGTTTGCCTTAGAGGGGGTGACTTCAACGCACCTCTTCAACTCCCTGTACAACCTCTCCCTCTCCGCCTTAATCTTCTCCACGCACTTTCGCATCCACTCTATGTCGTCAATAGCTGCCTCTGCCGCCCTTGCGGCAGGAGTTGAGATGGGGAAGGGTGTCATGGCAGCCTTAAATGGGCTAACAAACCATTTGGGTAGAAGAGCATAACCTATTCGAAGATTCGCCAATCCAAAAGCTTTGGAGAATGTTCTGGCAATAACAACATTTTCTGCATCCATGTCCACCGCGAAGTCTGAGAACTCCACGTAGGCCTCATCAATAAAAACGATCCCATCGGTAGACTGCACTATTTCTTCTATAATCTCAGCTTTCTCGGCATTTCCCGTAGGGTTGTTCGGATTGCAGATGAGTATGAGTTTTGTTTTCTTATTTATGGCCTCAAAAATCGACTCGTCGATCTGATAGTTCTTCCCTCTCCTGACAATAACTTCCTTTCCACAACTTAGCCTAGTGAGGATGTGGTAGTAAGGAAAGCTCGGAATCGGAATGATAACCTCATCCCCCTCATCGATGAGTATTTTGAAGAGTGTTTCGAGAATCCCGTCAATACCTGCGCCAACCACTATTCTTTCCACATCCCATCCGGTGTATTCGGAAATCTTCTCCCTTAACTCTCTGTAATCGGGATTTGGATAGATGTGCAGATCAGAGTAGCTCCTGAAAGCCTCAATTGCTTTCGGGCTTGGACCATAGGGATTCTCGTTTGAAGCGAGCTTTACGACTTTTTCAAGCCCGTACTCTCTTTTAACCTCCTCAATGCTCTTGCCGGGAATGTACTTGGACAGCTCAACGCACTTCCTCACAATCCTCTCACCGCACGACCTCGATCTGAACTATATTCCAGTCCTCGTCAACACCCTTTAGCGTTGAAACCAGAGCTTCAATAACCCTTCCGAAGATTTTGGTCACGAATTCATTTATTTCAATGTCTTCTCCATCAACAACAAGCCTTACCTCCATTGTCTCACCTCCTCAAAACTTTCCTGAAGTCGCTTATAAAGTTCTTGATAACCTCTTCCGTAACATGGGGCATAACAACGAATCTGATTGCCTTGGGCTCCCTAATGGTTGAGATTACCCAGTTCATCCCGTAAAGCTCCTCCTTAAACCTTTCCGCTTCATCCGTTCTGAATGACACGACATTCATCACGGGCTCGATCACGGGCTCGAAGCCCAGAACTCTCATCTCTTCAACAAGAATGCGCGTGTTCTTCAGGCAGGTTTTAACAACCTTTCTCATCCCCTCAAAGCCGAGTGATTTGAGAATCGCATAAGCTGAGGCAACTCCCGTGCCGGGTCGGGTGCCAGTTAGTGTGAACTGAGTTTTTGAGGTCAGATAGGGAGTTTCAACTTCCAAAGCCCTCAAGTAGCTCTCATCCCTGAAAATAATCCCTCCTGCAGGAATTGTCGCCATCCCCATCTTGTGCGGGTCGATTGTTATGGACGAGACGCCCTTATTCTGAAAATCGAAGGGATATGGACTATCCATGAACGGTATTACAAGCCCTCCGAAGGCCGCATCAACATGAAGCTCCACCTGCTTTTCCTCCGCAAGCTTTGAGAGCTCAACTATGGGATCGATCTGTCCAAGCTCGGTGGTTCCCGCTATTCCAACAATTGCGACCGTGTTCTCATCCATTAAGTCCTCAACCTGCCCGACATCAACCTTATACTCTTCATCAACTCCTGCTCTTCTGATTTCTACCCTCAGAATGTCTCCAATTTTCTCAAATGAGAAATGGGCGGTCTTTGGGATTACTATGTTGGGATTATCCTTTCTTTGAACATTCCTTGCAGCCCTTATCCCCTGAATGTTCGCCTCAGTCCCTCCAGAGCAGATGTAGCCTGCAGGGGTTTTGCAGTGGAGGATTTCACCAATCAGCTTCATCAGCTTGGTTTCAAGCTCAATCGTCCCCTTGAAAATTCCCGGATCTCCGAGATTCGTTTCGATGAACATCCTGTGAGCCTCAACCGCAACAGGATGGGGTACAGTGCACATGGAGCTAAGAACTCTTGAGTAGGGAATGTCCTTCTCCCTGTAAGCCCTCAGCTCATCGATGATGTCCATGGCGAACCTCGGAAAAGTGTAATAAATACCTAACTAATGTAAAGCTCAGTGAATGTTGCGGTGCTTGTTGGAGGTGTGGGAAGGAGAATAGGCAAGGAAAAGACCGAGATCACGCTATGCGGTAAAAAGCTCATTGAGTGGGCTCTGGAAAAATATTCACCCTACCAAACCGTATTCGTTTGCAGAGATGAGGTGCAGGCAAAAAGACTCTCCTCACAGTACAACGCGGAGTTTATATGGGACATCTATAAAAACGTTGGCTCGATTGCCGGAATTCATGCTGCCCTGAAACACTTTGGAAGCTGCGTTGTCACAGCAATAGATATGCCTTTCGTCAAACCTGCGGTTGTTGAGCATCTCTACAATGAGGGCATAAGGCTCGGTTGTGAGGCTCTTCTGCCAAAGCATGAATATCCAGAACCTCTGCTCGCCTATTACTCGGAAAAAGCTATTGATGAGCTTGAGAATGCAATTATTAGGGGGGTTAAGAAAATACTCATCCCTCTGGAGAGGCTGAATGTTGTTTATTATCCAGCTGAAAGTTTGAGAAAGTTTGATAAGGAGCTAATATCGTTTTTCAACATCAACACTCCCGAGGATTTGAAGAGGGCTGAGAAGATATGCTCAGAGATGAGTATGACAGAGTCATAACGAATCTTAGGATTGCTGTAACGAACAGATGCAACCTCCAGTGTTTCTACTGTCATAAGGAGGGGGAGAGAAACTCCGGGGAAGAGATCGATGCAGACAGGATAATCGAGATTGCCAGAGCATTTCGCGAGCTTGGAGTGAGAAAGCTCAAAGATTACGGGTGGGGAGCCATTGCTGAGAAAGGATATTCCAGACATAATCCAGAATCTTCCCGATTTCGAGGAAATCTCCATGACGACTAACGGAATTCTACTTGAAAAGTACGCAGATGAGCTGAAAGAGTGTGGACTCAGGGTAAACGTCAGCCTCGACACACTCAACGCGGAGAAGTACAGGTGGATAACGAAAGTTGGGGATGTCGAGAAGGTGGTAGGAGGAATTGAGAGGGCGTGTGAGGTTGGACTAACGCCGGTAAAGGTGAACATGGTCGTAATGAAAGGCGTTAATGAGAATGAGGTGGAAGAACTTCTGAACTTTACAAATTCTTTTAACGACAGTCGGGTAAAGGCAATTCTTCAGGTAATTGAACTCGTCCCCTTCCCTGGATTCGAGAAGTACTTCTTCGACATTTCGGCAATTGAAGAGGAGTATGCGAAAATCTCCACGCAAAGGAGAATTAGGGCGATGCACCGCAGAATTCAGTATTTCACCCCTAAGGGCGTAATAGAGTTCGTGAAGCCGATGGATAACACAGCCTTTTGCATGCACTGCAACAGAATGAGGGTCACTTCTGACGGTAAGCTCAAGCCGTGTCTCCTGAAGGATGATACAGTCACGATCGACGGAAACCACGGAGAAGAGTTGAAGAAGGCGATAATAGAAACAGTAAGAAAAAGAGAGCCTTACTTTAAGGGATAAAATGCGCCCTCATGTTTTTGTGAACGTTGCAGCCAGCCTTGACGGCAAAATAAGTGATGAGAGCAGAAGGCAGTTGAGAATCTCGTGTGATGAAGACATAGAGATCGTGGACAGGTTGAGGGCTGAGAGTGATGCCATCATGGTCGGGATAGGTACGGTTATCTCTGACGACCCAAGGCTTACGGTGAAGAGTGCAGCACTGAGGGAAAAGAGGGTCAAAGAGGGCAAGGAGCCAAACCCGCTGAGAGTTGTTGTGGACAGCAGGTGCAGGGTGCCGCTAAATTCCAAAATCCTGAACGAAGAGGCGAGAACCCTTATTGCCGTGTCCAAACTTGCTCCAGAAGATAGGATAAGGGAAGTTCAGAAGCTTGCAGAAGTTGCTGTTCTCGGAGAGGACAGAGTAGACCTTTCCGCCTTGCTTGATTACCTTTCCGAAAAGGGTGTGAGAAGGCTGATGGTTGAGGGGGGAGGGACGCTTATCTCTTCTCTCATCTCGGAAAATCTCGTTGATGAGATGAGAATATACTATGGCCCTTTATTCATCGGAGGTAAAAATTCTCCGACAATCTGCGATGGCAACTCTTTCCTCAGAAAGTGCAGGATAGAGAAGATTGAGAGGGTAGGAGAGGGGTTTGCTGTAACGGTTAGGTTCTGATGAGATTGGGTAGTGTTAATTTCTGGTTATAAGTGTAAACTTCTTCGTGCCAGAGTGATGAAATTGGTCTGATTTCAACTCCAATAACTTTTTGCCCGTCACGTCATAAATTCCCTCCTTTCAATCCCATCTTGGTCTGATTTCAACCTGCGAGCTCAGCCCTCTTCTCAGGCTCCAGAGCAGGCAAGAAGCTTTCAATCCCATCTTGGTCTGATTTCAACGCCTCAGGGTATCCTTTGTCGTCGGGGTCAAAAGCTGGCTTTCAATCCCATCTTGGTCTGATTTCAACGTTCCTTTCGTTGTGGAGAATGTCAAGCCATACTACCTTTCAATCCCATCTTGGTCTGATTTCAACATATGCCAAATTTCTTAGTAGACTGGGAACAAATACCCACTTTCAATCCCATCTTGGTCTGATTTCAACACGGAAATCGACAGATTAGCTTCAGCTATTAATAAACTCTTTCAATCCCATCTTGGTCTGATTTCAACCCGGAAGACTTTCAAGAGTATCCCCGATTAGGTCATCTTTCAATCCCATCTTGGTCTGATTTCAACCCAGCACCTCCGAATCTTCCGCCCAATCCAACCACGCTTTCAATCCCATCTTGGTCTGATTTCAACTCTCATCCCCGTTTATCAACCCGAGTTCCTTGAGGAGCTTTCAATCCCATCTTGGTCTGATTTCAACGGAACGGATGAAGAAGCAAGCGTTACGGTTTCGGATATAGCTTTCAATCCCATCTTGGTCTGATTTCAACCATCTACAGCATAGACAACTTCACACCACCCTTTGTCTTTCAATCCCATCTTGGTCTGATTTCAACAAAGTCATCAAAGAAGTCGAAGAAAACAGAGGGATCAGCTTTCAATCCCATCTTGGTCTGATTTCAACGAAGGACTCCGCCAGACTTCCGCCTTGCGGCGGAAGGACTTTCAATCCCATCTTGGTCTGATTTCAACAACATAGTATTATCTTGACGAAAAAAACACAAAGGGGGCTTTCAATCCCATCTTGGTCTGATTTCAACTCTCTCTGAAGAAGTAGTTCCATCCTGAGATTCTCTCTTTCAATCCCATCTTGGTCTGATTTCAACTTGGCGCTTGCTTATCCGCCGGTTACAAGAGTCGATTTACTTTCAATCCCATCTTGGTCTGATTTCAACTCTCCTTTTCGAGGTTCTTGACGTTCTGATACTGCCTTTCAATCCCATCTTGGTCTGATTTCAACCTGTTATATCTCTGCTAATGCCATAGAGATAAACCTTAATGCTGCTTTCAATCCCATCTTGGTCTGATTTCAACACTACGAAGAAGCAGAAGACGAGTTTGACATGATTGAACTTTCAATCCCATCTTGGTCTGATTTCAACTAGACTTCTTGGAGAAATCTATCAATATCAACACCCGTCTTTCAATCCCATCTTGGTCTGATTTCAACATATTTTTCCTTCACTTTCTTCGCCTTCTCGTTTAATTCTTTCAATCCCATCTTGGTCTGATTTCAACTGTTAGAGAGGAGCAATGCCATGACTGCCCGGAGCTCTTTCAATCCCATCTTGGTCTGATTTCAACGTGGTTTGGGGCAGTCTCGAAGTTGACGATTAAGGTGTGCTTTCAATCCCATCTTGGTCTGATTTCAACAAAGCCTCTGATGAGTTAGTAGTTGCACTAAACGCATACTTTCAATCCCATCTTGGTCTGATTTCAACCTGCATCCTGCTTCTATTGCTTCGTAATAGCAGATAAACTTTCAATCCCATCTTGGTCTGATTTCAACACTTTTTGCCGCCTCAATAAACGCCGCTAAGTCGTCCTTTCAATCCCATCTTGGTCTGATTTCAACTGCTTGCTGTATTCCGCTCTCTGTTCCCTCGTCACACGCTTTCAATCCCATCTTGGTCTGATTTCAACGCCGCTGCGGTGAAATTCTGTATTTGGAAAACAAAACTTTCAATCCCATCTTGGTCTGATTTCAACGACTTTTTGCCGCCTCAATAAACGCCGCTAAGTCGTCCTTTCAATCCCATCTTGGTCTGATTTCAACTGCTTAACCGCTTCCTCTGCGAGCTTCATCACAAAGGCTTTCAATCCCATCTTGGTCTGATTTCAACTAGCCTGCTGTGCTTGCTCTATCAGAAAAGCCATCTCCTTTCAATCCCATCTTGGTCTGATTTCAACCAGGTTAGCGGAAAATTCGAGCTTTTAAGTAAGCAAGCTTTCAATCCCATCTTGGTCTGATTTCAACAAAGCCTCTGATGAGTTAGTAGT
>Ga0190326_1000098_pt1 | contig 12929 bp, 13 predicted proteins | sample 4870111112_MG_FD_165049 | JGI IMG/M metagenome (GOLD analysis project Ga0190326, IMG submission 165049) | Hydrothermal vent sediment bacterial communities from Southern Trench, Guaymas Basin, Mexico - 4870-11-11-12_MG | ecosystem: Environmental > Aquatic > Marine > Hydrothermal vents > Sediment ... | reverse complement strand
CCTCTGGAATTCCATCTCTTAAGCCATGCGTAGCCTGTTGCTTTCGTAACTCCTACTGGGTCGGCAGCTTCCTCAACGCTCATCCCTCTGTAAAAGGTGTCTACGAAGTATAACTTTTAAGAACTCTAGTATCTTTTTCGAGCTTTTTGATTTTATCTAGTTCTTCTGCTGGTAAATGCTTTACAACTTCGTAGATTCGCTTATTTTTGGTATAAATAGTTTTGCTCAGAACAATAAATCTGGCGGCTGAAGTTTATCGTAAACTCTATAATTTTTTCGAATAAAATTAATTACATCCGGGATCCAACTGGAGGGTGTTTAAATATTCCATAAAAGGCTGAAAATTATATCGAGCTTCAGCCTTCTCTCAACCTCTCCAGCGATAACCTCCGCCCAGTCACCCTCCCTCTTGATTTTCACGCCGAGATGCTTCCCTAGGGCATCTACAACATTTTCATTCCAGAACAAGCCGTGTAGATAAGTCCCCCAGCACATCCCGTCCTCGCTAACACACCCTTCATCCTCAAACAAAGGCCTTGAAGCCTCCGTAACGCCCTTGTGTATCTCGTAACCCCAAACATCCTGCCCAGCAATCTTATCCAGAATTACAGCATTGCCGACAACCTTTTTCACAACCTGAACCGTCCTCTTTCTGTAGTTCTCGAATCTCGTGACAGCATCAAGCAGCCCCAAACCCTTCACCCTGACTTTTCCATGCTCCACTCCGTAGTCAATTAGCTCCTCCCCCATAATCTGGTAGCCACCGCATATCCCGATAATTGGAATCTTGCCAGCACTCCTGACAATTTCCTCACCAAGTCTCGACCTCTTCAGCTCCATCAAATCTGCAATGGTGTCCTTTGTTCCCGGAATTATTACAACCTCGCATCCGTCCAGTTTTGAGTTCAGATCGAGAAAGCGCGTATGTCCCCTTATGAACTCAAAATCCGTGAAGTTCGATACTCTGGGCAGCCTTACTATCCCCACAGGCCCGTCTTTTCTCCACTCATCAATGTTCAGGGAGTCTTCGGAGGGAAAGTTGTAGTTAAGGAAGGGGAGCACCCCCAGAACAGGAACGCTGGTCAGCTCCTCAAGCTGCAATATCCCGCTCTGCAGAATGTCCTCTCTACCCCTCAGCCTGTTTATAATGAACCCTCTCACCATTTTTCTTATATCTTCGGGTAATAGAGAGTAGGTGCCGAAAAGGGATGCAAACACGCCACCTCTGTCTATATCTCCCACTATAATTATATCGGGCTTAGCAAATCTCGCGATGTGTATGTTCGCCAGATCCCTCTCGTAGAGGTTTATCTCGGCCATTCCACCCGCACCTTCGATAACCACAACATCATACTCCTCAGAGAGGCTCGTGTATGCGTCCTCGACAACCTTCTTTAACCATTCAACTTCTCCATAGTAATTCCTCGAATCCACATCTCCAATAGCCTCACCCAACACAACAAGTTGAGAGATAAAATTCCCCTTCGGCTTCAGCAGCACCGGATTCATCCTCTCGTCCGGCTCAATTCCGGCAGCAAAAGCCTGATAAGCCTGTGCTATCGCAATCTCCTTCCCATTTCTGGTCACGTAGGAGTTAAGACTCATGTTCTGAGCCTTAAAGGGGGTAACGTCGTAGCCCCTTTTCGCCAGAATTCGGCAGAGAGCAGCGACAATCAGACTCTTCCCGGCACTGCTTGTAGTGCCACCCACCATTAATGAGGGCATCAATAAAAGTTAATTCAAATCAAAAAACTTTCTGATATGATCAAGTGAATGAACTAGGTTAACGATCTTTTTTTAAAGTTTACGAAAATGTTAGATGGTTATCTAACGTTTTCGCTGGTTTTATTTATGAGTTGTAAAGACAATCAAGCGAGAACGGTGGGGAGGAGGTGAAAGTGGGTTGAGAATGGGAGCAGTGCTGATATCAGTCTGTTTTTAAATTTTCTATTTTTTAAGGTTATTTTGCTGATTTAAGCTCTAAACTTTGTTATTTCTCAGTTGCACTTTGCTGGAAATGAAAGATAAAAATATGGAGTTGTAGTTTGCTCTTTTAATTTTATTGAGGATTTGGAAGAAAGTGACCCTATTACATTCTGAAATGCACACTCCACATCACACTTGCAGCATCAATCACAGGCAGCATAAAGTTTGGTAAGTTACTCGAAAAATAAAGTCAAAGAGGTTTTGAGGAATTTGTTCAATTCTGCAACTACGGAACGAGCCTGTGCCTGTCTCTCGGAAACAGAGTAGCTTCTCTCACATTTTTCAGACCGAGCATCGACATGATTAACCTCTCTGCCCCAAGCCCCCACCCAGCGTGGGGTGGCATGCCGTAGCGGAAAGCTTCGAGGTAGAAACCGAAGCTCTCAGGTTCCAATCCCTTCGACTTCATGCTCTCCACCAGCATGTCGTACAGGTGAATTCTCTGCGCCCCGCTTGAAAGCTCAAGCCAATCGTGCATCAAATCGAAGCTCTTGCTGATTTCAGGTCTGTCTTCGTAAGGCATGGCATAGAATGGCTTTGACTCTGTGGGCCAGTCGGTGATGAAGTACAACCCTCCAATCTCCTCTCCAACAAGCCTTAACGCGGTAGTGCTTAAGTCCTCACCCCACGGAATATCTTCACCTTTCCTTACAGCAATCTCCCTTGCCTCGTCGTACGTTATCCTCGGGAAAGGTAGCTCGGGAATTTCGAGACTTATTTCAAGCCAGTTTAAGTAGCGCTCGCATTTTTCGGCGACGTCAACATAGATTTTGTGAACGAGTTTTTCAAGAACATCCATCACACCGTTGTGGTCGGTAAAGCTCATCTCGATGTCGATAGATGTCGCCTCGTTGAGGTGGCGGGTTGTGTTGTGCTCCTCTGCCCTGAATATGGGGCCTATCTCAAAGACTTTCTCAAAACCCGCGGCCATAAGAACCTGCTTGTAAAGCTGGGGGCTCTGGTTGAGGAAAGCCTCTTTCTCGAAGTAGCTGATTGGAAAAAGGTCGGTACCTCCTTCTGTGGCTGTGGATACGATTTTCGGCGTGTGAACTTCTATGAAACCCTCTTTAGACAGAAATTCTCTGACGGTCTGCAACACCTGATGCCTTATTCGGAAAATTGCCTGAACTCTGGCCCTTCTTAAATCCATGAAGCGGTGGTCAAGGCGCGTGTCAAGCTCTGCCGGAACCTTCTCGGTGACCTCAAGGGGAAGAGGTGCATCAGCCTCATTGAGAACCTCTATGGATTCGGGGATTACCTCAACTCCTCCCGGAGCTTTCCCCTCTTTCCTGACTTCTCCAACTACTGCAATAACGCTCTCTCTCCTAATCTTCTTGGCAAGCTTGAAAACCTGCTTGCTTACGAATTTTCTGGGTAGAGTGATCTGAATAATGCCTTCTCTATCCCTGAGCAGTAGAAATACCAATCCACCCAGATCGCGAACTTCGTGAACCCATCCGTACAGCTTGACCTTCTGACCTTCCATTTCGGGCTTTATGTCAGCAGTGTAAACTCGCATGGACTAACACCAATTGGCAGTTTTTTAACTTTAGCCCTAAAGCTCCACTATGCTGATTTCACCATCCTCGATAATGGCGTAAGTCCTCCTGCCAGTAAGATATCCGCAGACCTCTCCCGGATTCAGGAGGTTTTCAGACTTCAGGGCTTCATGAGTATGCCCAAACACGACGAGTGTGTCGAGCCTCTTCAGTATCTCCAGTATTCTGCTGTCCGTCCCGTGGTAAACCACTCCACTAGGAAATTCAACAACATCTCCAATCTCCCACCCGTTTCTATTTGCTATCTCCGTCAGAATCCTTCTCTCTCCGTCGTTGTTCCCGAAGGCAATGTAAAGCTTCACCCCCAGCTTCTCAAACTCTTCCAGGGAGAATGGAGCGATTACATCACCTGCATGCACAACAAAGTCTAACTTCTCCCTCTTCAAAGCTTCAACGAGTTCTCTTACAGCAGTCAAATTGTCATGCGTATCGCTCACGGCAGCGAACCTCATAACGCTAGTAGGGGTGGAGGAAAATAAGCTTAATCGAAGCTGAACTGCCAGTCTCTCTGCATTATCGGCATGCTTCCGAAAGCATCCCTTCTTACAAGAAGAAGATCCCCGACATCGTATTCTTTCAAAAACCGGCGCATGTTCAGGAGCAGGCAACCCGGTATTCTGACTTCCGCAATCTCTGAAAGTCTAAAGGCTGTTTTTATGTATTCTCCGAGACTCTCAGCCCTCTCAACGTCAAGCCTTTTCATAAGCTCGGTGTTCTCCTTGTAGATGGAGATTGGCTGAAGGAAAAGTTCGTCAGCATTTGAGGCTATCTCTGCGATCCTCTCAAACTCGTTGTCATTAACACCGGGCATGAAAACTGTCCTGACAGCGGTGTAGGTTTGCTCCGACATTCTCTCTATATTCTCAACAACTTTTTCGAAGTGGTCTCTGCCCGTAATCTCCGCATAACTCTCCCTGCTTCCCGCGTCGAGACTTATCATTACTATGTCCGCCTCGCTTCCAAGAATTTCGGGATCGAGGATTGTTCCGTTCGTCTGGATGTCAATTCTCACATCCCCAAACCTTTCCCTCAGCTTCCTGACGATTTCTACAACTCTTTCAGTCCCAACGACAAAAGGCTCGCCGTATTGCGAGATCGTGATCGCCCTCGGATTCAGCGAGCCATAGTAACCGGGTTTCGGTGCTTTTCCCTTCAACTCCGCAATTCTTGAGTAACAGAATATACATTTCAGATTGCAGGATGGTGTGACCTCGTAGCTCGGATGGTGGACAGGATTCTCAGCCTTCTCGTCGATACCTTGGCAGTGAATACAGTGTGCCGGATACGGGAGGGCTCCCAAAAACTTTCTGATTTTTCCAGCGTTTATCAGGGTCATAGTCTATCAAAAAGCCTTACCACAAACTCTGCAAGCTTTACCGCGTCTTCCTTGCTTTTCATTATCGTGTTCGTCGCTACACTTTTCTCAACCACGCCTTCATCCGCCTTATCAACAATAAGAAGGTCGAGAAAGTCTGCATAAATTTCCGCCACGCCCCTTGGCGATACTTCATAACCCTTCGCTCTCATCAACTTCCCTGCCGGACCGCTTACCGGAGCTTTTCCGATGATAGGCGAGATGGCAAGGACCTTCTTGTCCCTCAGCCTTTTCCTGAAGTTTTCAACGCTCAGAATCGGCATAATGCTTGTGACTGGATTGCTCGGGCCTATAAGAACCTCATCTTCTTTCTTCAGCCCCTTCTTAACCTCTTCGGGGATTTTTGCCTTCTCAATGCCTTTGAAGTAAACGTCTTTTACCTCCGGCTCACCCTTCCTGACAACCCAGAACTCCTGAAAGTGCATCTCCCCTTCATCGGTAACAACGATGGTCGAAACCTCCTCTTCACACATCGGAAATATCTCATGCTTCACTCCGTAAGCATCAGCAACAGCTTTTGTTGCATCACACAGCGATTTTCCGGCCCTCAGAACCTCGCTACGCAGAATGTGCGTAGCCCTATCCAAGTCACCAATCATCATGCCCTCGTCGAGGCCAAGAGCCTTCAGCCTTTCATGCGTGATGAATGTATCACCCTTTATCCCCCACCACTTCTCATCGTCGATAACCTCAGCAAGAGCGTAAATAACAGAGTCAATGTCGGGGCAGATTTTGTTTCCGGACACCCAGACATCTTCGGCTGTGTTTACAACAACCCAGAAGTTTGCCACCTCCTTTAATCCCTGAAGGAGTTTTGGTGTTCCAGTCCCTCCAGAAAGGACTAGCAAGGTTTACACCTGCCTGAATACCTCTCCGAACTCCATTATATCTCTCTCACTCCTCAGTAATTCTTTCAGTACTTCTGGAAGTCTGGAGACTTCCACTCTAACCTGTGAAGTGGTGTCTCTGTCTCTGATCGTTACCGTATCATCTTCAAAGGTCTGGTGGTCGACAGTTACGCAGAATGGAGTCCCTATCTCGTCGTATCTCCTGTACCTCCTTCCTATACTCCCCGAATCGTCGTAATCTGTGAAAATTCCGTTTTCTCTTAGAATTTGGGCAATCTCCATAGCCTTCGACTCGAAGGGTTCTCTGGAAAGAAGAGGAAGGACGGCAACTTCTATTGGGCTTACCCACCTCTTCAGCCTTAAAACTCTCCTCTCCTCCCCGTCAACAACATCCTTATCAAATGCGTGCTCAAGAACTGAATAGGTGATTCTGTCCAGCCCGAATGAGGGTTCGATAACGTGCGGGATAACCTTCTCTCCCACAACCTCCTCCTCAACGTCCTGAACTTCAAAGAATTCCTTTGTTACCTTTATCTTCTCCCCATCAACCTCCACCTCCACCTCTTCCGGCTCTGATTCGACGTTCAGGGACTCAAGAGCTTCAGCAACCTTCTTGGCCTTCTGCCTGAAAACTGGACCGAGTTTGCTCAGAATTGGAACTATTTTTCTCCTTCTGACCTTCACCGGCTCCTCGTATGGCACGAACACGCTCAGATCCTCACCGCTGTACCTGCTGTGCCTCTTCAGGTCGTAGTCTGTTCTGTCCGCTATCCCAACAACCTCGATCCATCCGTAGCTGGTCAGAACCTCAGCATCCCAGCAGTCTGCTGCATAGTGAGCCCTCTCATCATCCTTGTGCTGCCTGAACCTCAGCTTTTCATCCTTTATACCAACCTCCAGCAGAAAACGCCTTGTTTTTCCGATGAAGTAGGCGAGAATCTGGTTTGCTATAATGCCCTCCTCAACCGCTTCCTCAAGACTAATTTCGTGCTCATTGTCAAATTTGTCAACCAGTCTGACAACATCGCTGGCGTAAAGGCTGAAGTTCGGATGCTTTTTCTCTCCAGGATGAACGAAAAACTCCAGCTCCGCCTGATTGAACTCCCTTAACCTTATAACTCCTTGTCTCGGACTGATCTCGTTTCTATATGCCCTACCAATTTGAGCCACACCAAATGGAAGCTTATCTCTAAAGAAGTTTGCCAGTCTTTTGAAGTCAACAAACATCCCCTGAGCCGTTTCGGGGCGGAGGTAGCCTTTCTTCCCCCTTCCGGGGCCGATGGTTGTGGAGAACATCAGGTTCATCGGAGCGGGGTCTTTAAAGCTCCCCCCACACTCACACTTCAGGTCGTAAACGTCCATAACCTCTTTAACTGCCTCAACTGTCTCATCCACCTCGATTCCGAGCTTCTCCTTGACGTAGTGATCAGCCCTGTAAACCCTTCCACAGCTTTCACACTCAATTGCCACATCGGTAAAGGATGTAGCATGTCCTGAGGCAATGAAAACCTCCTCTATTCCTATTGTTGGAGTGTCGATTTCTGCCGCCCTCTCGTTAATTACAAAGTGTTTTCTCCAGATATTTTCAATCTTTCTTCTCAGATTGTTACCGAGAGGAGCGTAATCAATAAAACCTGCCATTCCTCCGTATATTTCAAAAGACTGCCAGAGATACCCTCTGCGAATCAGCATTTCCATGATCTCGCTCATGTGCATGCTGTGCAGAATGCAACTTAAAAGGTTATCTTCTTATGGTGCCCGACAGTCAGAAGAATATGGACAGGAAAAAAGTGATTGAGTGGTGGGTCGATAAGCTCCTTGTAAACTACCCCGTAAAGCCGGTTTTTGAGGTGATCAGCTTTCTCCAGGAGGCAGCAGAAAAAATAGTTGACGGAGCCTTGAGCCTTTACGAGGGGAAAGATACTGATTTGAGCGATGCGGTGGATGACGTAATGCGCTTTCTCGCCACTGACAGAAACTTCAGCCCGGGAGACAGCATCAGACTATTTTGCGATCTGAGGGATTTTATGGCTGAGGAGTTAAATCTTAAGACGGAAGAAAGGCTGAAATTCGCCAAAATGTTTGAAGAAATAATCTTTACGGCCTTCGACGCCTACATGGCATGCAGGGAGAAAATTTTCGAGCTAAGGCTGAAAGAAAAAGAGGCAGATCTTGAAATGATGAGAAAAATAATGGACTACGCCTCTAGGTCTTTATCCTCTCAGGATTGAACCCCTTCTTTATCAGAAGCTCCTTAACCCTGTTTACGTGATTGCCCTGAAGCTCAATCACGCCGTTCTTAACAGTACCACCACATGCCAGCTTTGACTTCAGATACTTTGCCAGCTCCTCCAAGTTTATCTCCCCCTTGTCTATTCCCTCAATGATTGTAACCTCTTTGCCGTATCTTCGCTTGCCGGTCTTAATCACTATAAACTGCTGCTCCTTCGCAACTTCTTCGCAAATACACAAATCTTTCGGCAGTCCGCAAACAGGGCAAATTTCCGACATCTTCTCGCTTTACCTCCTTTTTAAGAAGTGAGGATATGCTAAATTTTAAATTTTCGGTCACATCATGCTCGCTGGATGCAGACTGTAAGGAAAGACAACGTGCCTTGTGCGAACTTAAAAAATACCAATCTTTCCTGAAAACATCAAAAGATGCCGTATAGACAAGTAATTTCTTTTTTGAAAGAAAATTTTAAAGATTTACTCATCTACAGAATCCTGTGTGAGGTGGCTAGCCTGTGCCGTAATTTTGATCCTTGTAATTTCTCCAGTTTACGCTGCAGAGGTACATATTTCCATCGACAAAGAGAGCGTAAATCTTGGCGATCAGATCAGATTTCAGGTTTATTTGGACGTAAATCACTCAGTTGATATTGCTGTTGTGGGGGAGAAAGATGGCAAGTTGCTCTGTCACGTTGATGAGGGGGAAGATATCTACGATAAGTGCGGGGAGGAGTGGACTTTCACCATTCCGGAAGACTGGGAGGAAGGAACTTACCATTTGAAAGTAATTGTTGACGATACCGAACCTAAAGAGTACGTCGAAGATTTTAAAGTTATCAGACCGAAGATAAAAGAGTTTGAGTTGGAGGAGCTTGTTTATCAGAGCAGAACTGAGTTAAAGGTGTTGGTGGAGACTGCCAGTCCAGCAAAATTGGAGCTCAGCTTTTACGGGAACAATGCAGAACTGTACTACGAAAAAACCGCATATTACGAGGAGGAGGATAACCTTTACTCCGCCGAGTTTGACCTGAATCTGAGAGAAATGTACGAGAAAACAGGAGATATTGCTGAGACCATAAAACCCGGGAAATACGTTGTTGACCTGAGGCTTGAATACGGTGGAAAAGTCTGGGATTCGAAAAAACTGACGGTTTCAGTTGTTGAACCAGAGGTTGAAATTTCTGCCCCAGACAAAATCGAGATTGGAGAACCGTTAATCGTTAACATTATCTCGAACAGAGTCGGTGACGCAGAGTATGATGGGATAGTGGTTGTATTAGCAGGTAAAAACTCTCTGATGTACAAGAAGGCTTACCTTGACGAAGACGGAAAAGCAAAGGTGCAGTTCGAAACTGCTGGATTGCAGGCGGGCAAGTACACTATCTATGTGAGAGATACTTCGAAAACCTCAACTCTGTCAATCGCAGACTTAGCAAGGAACTACTGTGATCTCTCTCCCAACGAAACATTTTCCAGAATAATTCAGGCTGATGATGATGTTCTTCAAAAAAAGGATGTTCTGATTGTCACGGAATATGAAAAAACCGTTAAAATGCGACTTCAACCATCAAAAGCTGAAATTTTCAACGGAAGCTCTCTGACTCTTAAAGTCATTATTGATGATGAATCACTAAAATTGTCATTGTACGAATTCGCTATATGGGTTTGTGGAAATAGCATAAAAATTGAATCGGTGGTAATACCGCCTGAGTTCAAGTTGATGGATAAGTTTCTGTATCCGGATTATCTCGAAATCAGTGCTTACAGCCTGGAAAAGCTGAACACAAGTCTTCTTGCAGAAATAAAGGTTACAGCACAGCAACCGGGAGGATCTTGGTTAAGAATTAAAAACGCCGGAATATACGATGAAAGTGGGGATTACATTGCTGTCACAACCAACGATGCTTACGTGGTGGTTGTGGAGGGAAAGGAAGAGAATAGCACCATTAACGTCAATATCTCTGCTTCAGAGAACGTTTCCGCTACCCCAACTTTAACGCCCACTGAAGTTACTACTGAAACGACTATGGTAACCCCAGACACAGTTCAGTCGAATTCTACTCCCCTTTCGATGAATGTTGGGGGGGAAGTCTACAATAGGATCTTCATGTTCACTGCTGGATTCCTTACAGCTTACATAACAGGAAGGGTTTTGAGAGATAGGCTAATTTCTAAGAGAGGCAAACGTTAAATATTGCCGGGTTGCCATCAGGCCATGGGCACGGTTAAACCTGCATACATCAAGATTATCGCAAGGGAATTGTTGAAGAAGTATCCGGAAGTGTTCACCGGAAACTTTGACGAGAACAAGAGGCTCGTTGCGGAGCTTACCAACATTCAGAGCAAGACCGTAAGGAATAGGGTTGCCGGATACATCACAAGGAAGGTGAACAGAGGGTTGGTCAATGTTTGAAGGCGTTATTCCCGCAATGGTAACGCCTTTCAAGGATGACTTCAGCGTCGATTACGAGGGAATCGCGAGAAATCTGGACTACCTTGAGAAGCATGTCAACGCACTTGTTCCAGCTGGAACGACTGGTGAGGCTGCAACGCTGAGCTATGAGGAGCATATCGAGGTTGTGAGGTACGTCGCAGAGACATCAAAGCTTCCCGTTATTGGAGGAGCTGGCTCTAACTCGACAAGAGAGGCGTTGTACCTCGCAAAAGAGGTTGAGAAAGCCGGGGCAGAAGCAGCGATGCTTGTGACACCTTACTACAACAAGCCGAATCAGGAGGGGCTTTACCAGCATTACAAGACTGTCGCTTCTGAAATTTCAATTCCCATCGTCATTTACAACGTTCCGAGCAGAACCGGTATAAACACAACGCCTGAGCTTGTTAGAAGGCTGGCGGAGATTGACAACATTGTGGCGATAAAGGAGGCGAGCGGAAATCTCAAGCAGATATCAGAAATCATAAGAACAACTCCTGACGACTTTGCCCTCCTTTCTGGTGACGACTTTCTCACGCTGCCGATTCTCTGTCTCGGAGGGACAGGGGTTATCAGCGTCGCTGCTAACGTTGCTCCGCACCTGATGAAGGAAATGTACGAAGCCTTCAAGAAGGGAAACATGAAGAAGGCGACGGAAATGCATCACAAGCTGACACCTTTATTCAATGTTCTTTTCATCGACACAAATCCGATTCCGGTAAAGAAGGCACTCGAACTCATGGGTCTTGCAGCGGGGAAGCCGAGACTGCCTTTAGTCGAACTCTCCGAGGAAAAAACGGAGAAGGTCAGGCAGGTTCTCAAGAATCTTGAGCTGATTTAGCTGCATATTTAGCTGCATATTTTATATACTCTCCCTCAATTTACTTTATGCGAGTTGCCGTTTCCGGTGCAGCGGGCAGAATGGGCAGACTTGTTGTCAAAAACGCCGTTCTGGAAGGGCTAGAAGTAACTCAGGCCTTTGATATCAATGAAGTGGGAAAGGATGCGGGAGAACTGGCGGGAATTGGGAAAATTGGTGTTCCAATTCAGGATGACATTTCGAAGCTTGATGCGGATGTCCTGATTGATTTCACTACTGCAGAGGCAGCGGTAAAGAATGCGGAAATTGCTGCTGAGAAGAGTGTGAGGGTTGTCATGGGCACGACTGGCTTTACAGAAGAGGAGAGGAAAAAGCTTGCCGAGCTGGCAAAGAAGGTTCCCATGATAGTCTCACCGAATTTCAGTCTTGGCGTTAACGTCTTCTGGAAAATTGTTGAATACGCCGCTTCAATGCTTTACGAATGGGATGCTGAAATTGTAGAGATTCACCACAGGCACAAGAGGGACTCTCCAAGCGGGACAGCGTTGAAAATTGCTGAAATAATCAGGAAGGTGAAGGAGGAGAAGGGGTTGGAGGCTGAGCTGAAGACGTGCAGAGAAGGAATTTCGCCGAGAGAGAACGAAATTGGTGTTTTTGGGGTGAGAGGTGGAGATGTCGTTGGAGAACACACTGTATACTTTCTCGGAAATGGGGAGAGGATTGAGCTCACACACAGGGCTATGAGCAGGGAGTGCTTTGCGATAGGGGCTGTTAAGGCAGCAAAGTGGATTGCAGGCGTTGACAAGCCAGGTTTTTACACCATGGACGATTTTCTTGGATTGTAGCTTCAGAACCTTCATTTTTTAATGACTCCCTCAGCACCCATGTATAGGCAAGCGTGAACGACCCTCAGAATCTAAAAGGATAAGAAAGATTAGCAGAAACTTTATCATAATATGAAAAAAAAGCTCATATATTTTTACGTTTACTAGTCCAAGTGAGGACTTACAGATGGGTCGTATTCGGTGTGATGGCCTTAATTTACTTCCTCGTGTACTTCCACAGAACCTCCTCAGCTGTGCTTGCAACCACACGGAAGAGTTTGCCGTAACCGCTCTGGCTGTGGGTGTTCTGTCATCAGCCTACTTTTACCCCTACGGGTTGATGCAAATTCCCGTCGGTTACCTCTCGGACACTAAAGGGCCGAGGCTGGTAACGACCGTATTCACGTTAATTGCCTTTATTGGCACAATGCTTTTCGCCTTGTCGCCAACATTTGAGGTAGCAGTACTTGGTAGACTCCTGATAGGTGTGGGTGTCTCTGGAGTTTACATCCCTACGATAAAAATAATATCCCAGTGGTTTAGAGTCGATGAATTTGCCACACTAACAGGCGTGCTTTTTGCTGTGGGAAATATAGGTGCCCTAGTTTCAGCATACCCTCTTGCAGCGATGGTGTCTGCGTTCGGATGGAGGAGTACATTTTTCCTCATCGGGGCAATCACGCTCATCCTTGCTCTCAGTTGCTGGATTCTCGTCAGGGATTCGCCTAAGGGTGTTGTGACTGACGGTGTGAACGAAAAGCATTTATTATATAATCATACTAAAAGTTACCCATGTACTGCAAATTAGAATTAGAGAACCAGCAGACACCTACACTTAACTTGCTGTATAACCT
>Ga0190326_1000097_pt1 | contig 12929 bp, 16 predicted proteins | sample 4870111112_MG_FD_165049 | JGI IMG/M metagenome (GOLD analysis project Ga0190326, IMG submission 165049) | Hydrothermal vent sediment bacterial communities from Southern Trench, Guaymas Basin, Mexico - 4870-11-11-12_MG | ecosystem: Environmental > Aquatic > Marine > Hydrothermal vents > Sediment ... | reverse complement strand
TAAAGGGCGAGGGTTCCGGCGAGGGCGGGGAGTAAGTTTGAGGGTGCGGTCTTACACCCGTTACGCCTATCCCCGAGCGGGGACTCGGCGTTATAGAGGATATTAAACGCACCAACTAAATCTGCATTCATAGCCTTTTTCTTGACTGGACAAACGAATAATCCCCTATGTTTTCTTCCGTTTTCGTGGATCTTACCGCAAAGTGGGCAGATTTTCGATGTGTACCGCTCTTCAACGGGGACGTATTCCATACCGTATTCTTCGCACAAGTCTTCAATCCACTGATGTATTTTTCTGTAGCTCCAGAGGTTCGTAATCATAAAGTTTACTTTCCCGCTTTTGTTGGGTTCTCTCGCAACGAGCTTGGGATATCCTACTTTTACCCTGAACACTCCGAGTTCGTGCAATCTCTCGAACAAATCCCTAAGGTTCGATCTAACGTAGTGCTCCCACCTACTCCTCCAGACAACGTAGTACTTTCTAACTCTATCCACGTCGCCTTCGGATTGAACTTCAGCAATCTTTTTCCTCCAGTAAAATGCTTCTGCCTTTAAAGGTCTTCCGCTGACCAAGAACGTGGTTCCATCGCTGACGAACACTGCGAACAAGTTGTTTATTCCTAAGTCGATTCCAGCCTCCTTATTGCCTAAGGGAGTTAAGGGTAATTTCCTCCATTCGTTTCTTACGATCTTCTCCTCGACCATGAACGGAATGTGAGCGTACCATTTCCTTCTTACTGCATCGTAGTGGATTTCGAGTCGTCCTCGTTTTCCTTTCAGGTGTATTCTCCCCTTGTACTTCAGTTTAAGCTTGAAGTCCTTTAGATAAATGTATCCATCCTTGATCTCGTATCTATCGTTCCTTATTACTAAAAATGGTGTTCTTTTACCTTTTTTTCTATCCTTCCTGTATCCTGGTGGCTTTGGAATTATAAAGGAGGGCAGTTTTCCCTCTTTCTTAAGCTTGAGGTTCTTGAAGAATGATCTCCAAGCTTCGGCGTTCTTCCTCGCAACTTGCTGTGCATTAACCTTCAAAACTTGTTTGTACTTTTCGTAGATCATTCTCTCGGTTGTAGCGAAATCTACGCCAACTTCGTTGAAGAACTGCTGTCTTCTGAGATAGTTAACCTCGTTCCAGCACTTAGCAAAGATATCTCCTAACTCGAACAATTTTTGCTCTGTTTCTTCGTCCACTATTAGCTCTACCCTGCAAGCCCTAATCAGCACGACTCTTCGCCTCCTCTATGTATCTTTTTATTGTTTCAGAACTTACGTTACCAGCAGTGGCAACAAAGTAGCTTCTCGTCCACAATTTGCCACTCTTTGCCTCTGACTTTAGCTCTGGAAATCTCTGCAAGATTTTTCTTGCACTCTTTCCTTTAAAGTAGTTCGCTAAGTAAGAAGGAGCGTAGCGGGGTGGGCATGATACAAACAGGTGAATATGGTCTGGCTCTACGTGCAAAGCTATTATTTCGCATCCTAACTCCTTAGCTATTCTTTCTAAGACTTCTTTAGTGTATTCGGCAATTTCACCAACTAAAATATCTCTCCTGTACTTCGGAATCCAGACAAAATGGTAGTTGCACATGTATCTTACGTGTCTTGTGGATTTTAGCCTATTCCACGTTTCGCTCAATTAACCCACCCCGCTACGTTCTTGCTGAATACAATAAAGTGTTCGATATTTAAATGTTACTTCGCCCTAAAGGGCGAAGCTTGGATCGGTTTTGTCACGAAGTTAAAGGAAGAATAGGCTATAGTTGCTGGGCAATAAAGGAGATAGATAAAACGTGGATTAGCGAAATAAATAAAATCGAATAAAAACAAAAATTAAATATGCTGAGAAAAATATTGCTGTTGTTAATAATTGTGCTGTGCACTGTTGTTGGATTTTTTGCAACAATGGGGTACTTCGCTTATCAGGAATACATTGACAAGGACGTGCATGTGGAAATTGCAAATTGTTCCAATGCAAAACTACTCACAGATGACGAGCTGAAAGAGCTACCAACACTTAAAAAAGCTCTTAAAATTGCTGAAAGAGAAGGTGAAGCCACGCTAAAGATTTCGGTTGAGGAATTTAACAGGATGAGGAATTTGAGCGGTTGGTGCGTTGAATACGAAGGCAAAACTTATAGAATCTATCTTATTACTTCTTAAAGAAAAAAGTAAGATCAATGGAGCGATAATGATGAGCAAAAAATTGCTCTTCGGAATTTTGGCAATTGCTGTAGTATTCGTTGCTGGAGTGCTGTTAGGATTAAGTTTAAAGTCCAATCAGAATTACGCCTGTATTCAACCGAACGCCTACGACTTGCCCTTATCCAGCTTGTGGAAAACTGTTTTAGAAAATGCTGAAATAGAGAATGAGACAGCCGTTCTGCAGTGGCTTTACTGAAATAGACAAAGATGGGAGAGTTGAGCACATAATTCTGCAATTCACTGGAATTTTCAATGGAGAGCCGAGGTGGTATCAGGTTGAGACCATTCATGGAAAGGTGAAATGGTACTCTTGGAAAGCTGAGAAAGTTGGCGAGGGTCTGCATCCTTTGACGTTGTTCAAGGAGATAGAGAAGCTCAACCTTAGAGAAATACCTTCTGGCGAGAACGGTATTACCATTGATGCATCTCCGATATCGGGAAGTGTTGGATACGAAGACAAGTATTCTGACATCTACCTTCTGAAAAATGGCATACTAATCCGACTGAAGAGGATAATCTTTGATAGCGACATACCTTGGTATCCGATTGGGATTTGCAAGAGGGAAAAATCTGTAGTCGAAGCCAACAGAACTGAAGTTAGCAAGAGGGTAGTCATCAACGTAACCGAAGGAAATAAGGAAAACCAGTGTATCGTGATTTTCATACCTCAAGACCTGAGCAAAGCTAAAGTCGTTGAATATAGAGCGGGTTTGATGATACCACCGCTTCAGAAGCTTGAAGACAGCATCCAAACGTAACGTATTACGTTGAAATGGTATATCTTACATCTGAAGGCTTAGTTTACCAAGTTGACGGACACTGGAAGATAAAAGATTTTGAAAACGTTAGTAGTACTGGTAAACCCACAGATGGTAAAGATCATTACTGCTGGGTTGTTCAATCCTACACCAGAAGTTGCCATACCTCATACTGTTGACGTTTACATTGACAGTAGTTACGAGGTCGTGCTCGTCCAAGAAGCTGTTTAAATACGTAGTAATAGTTAGCGCTCTTATTTTTGCTTAAAGGTTCAACCTTACTCTTTACACTTCATCAATCCTACTTGATTTTATAGTTAACAAACGTTTGACAATAGTTAACAAAAACAAAACGGTGTTTCCACTTTATAGTGAAGTTTAAAAATAGTTATAGCGTTGTGATTTCAATGTTGAAAAAGGAAATAGATAAGAGAGCTGAAATAGTCAATAATGCAATCAAGGAGCTACTTCAAATTAAAGAACCAGAGGGTTTATACTTGGCATCAATGCATTTGATAAAAGCTGGAGGGAAAAGACTTAGACCTGTGATATCTCTATTAACTTCTGAATGCTTAGGTAAAGACTATAAAAAAATACTACCGGCAATCGTTAGTATTGAGGTCATTCACAACTTTACATTAATTCACGATGATATAATGGATAGAGACGAGCTTAGAAGAGGAGTACCTACAGTTCACAGGGTTTACGGTGAGCCAGTAGCGATTCTAGCTGGAGATACGTTGTTTGCAGAAGCATTTAGACTTATAACCATGTGTGATGTTAAGCATGAAAACATCATTAAAGCTGTAAGTAAGTTAGCTGAAGTTTGCATTAAGATTTGTGAAGGACAGTATTTAGACATAAGCTATGAAAAAAGGGATTACATTACAGAGGAGGAGTACTTAAAGATGATAGAGTTAAAAACCGCTACTTTAATAGCATGTTCATCAGCTTTACCAGCGATTTTGTTTGGTGAAGATGAAAAAGTCTTTGAATCACTATGGAAATTTGGATTGTACTGCGGGATGGGTTTTCAGATTCACGATGACATCTTAGATTTAATCGGTAAGGATATCGGGAAGGATTGGGGTAGCGATTTACTAAAGGGAAAGAAAACGTTAATAGTTATAAAGGCGATGGAGAAGGATATAGAGCTTGAGACATTCGGGAAGGGAAAAGCTAATACTGAGAAAATTAAAAGAGATGTTGAGAAACTCTTGGAATGTGGTGCTATTGAATATGCAAGAAAAAAGGCTTTAGAATTCGTTGAAAAAGGAAAAGAATACTTAAAGATCTTGCCAGACTCGAAACCAAAGCAAATACTTATCGAACTAGCAGATTACTTGGTAACGAGGGAAAAGTAGAATTTATATACGTTTAATCAATACATCAATTAATGAAGGGTATACTTGCAAGATCTCTAGCAAAAAAAACAGTCGTTCTATCCGATGGAACTGTAGTCGGAAAGTTGCATAATATAACAGTAGACTTTAAGACTGGCTCTCTCGTAAGTTTAATAGTAAAGCCAATGAACGATGTACCAAGCTTTAAAAAGGAGGATGGATTCTATATAATTCCATTTGAATACGTTAGAGCTTTAAAAGATTACATCGTTGTCGACGATAGAAAAATAAGGAGGAGATGAAACCATAAGGGATTACATATTTCCACCTTTAATATTGCCAGCTTTCCTGTTTTTAGTAGCAATACCCTTCTTCGTTGTTATCTTTGTATTTACTAGTTCTAAAGTGTTTCAAATCCTCTTCGGGATTAGTTATACTGAAGCAATCACTATATTTTCACTCATCGTAATTGGAAGTTTTGTAAATATACCCATATACGAAAAGGAAGGAAAAGAGGTTATTGAGAGATACTACTTTCTCTGGTTTGTTTATTCTGTTAGAAAAAGAAAGAAGATTACTATTGCTATAAACTTAGGCGGTTGTATAATTCCACTTGTATTAGCTTTAAAACTCTTAGCTGAAATTCCAATCTTAGATTTTCTTATAGCATTTACAGTTTCAACGTTAGTCATTTACCACTTTGCTAAACCTATACCGAATGTTGGAATCGTAGTTCCGATGTTTATACCGCCCACGATTTCAGCTATTTCGAGTTTTTTCGCACTTTTAGCCTTCAATCACCCGATATTTATTTTACCAAAACTTTCCTTTGCTGTAGGAGTTCTATCAGCATTATTTGGTGCTGATATCTTACATTTAAACGAAATAGAAAAAATCGGATCTGGTGTCGTAAGCATTGGCGGAGCTGGAACCTTTGATGGTATATTTTTAACTGGTGTGTTTGCAGTTATATTTTCATTTCTCATAATTTAATTCATTTAATAAATCCTTTACAGCGAGTTTTACGGCTTTTTCACTGTTGTATTTTGGCTTCCAACCTATTTTTTTAAGTTTCTCTATAGATAAAAGCATAACTGGTACATCTCCTTTCCATCCCCTTCTTCCACCCGTAAACTTAAACTCTGGATTTAATCCCATTTCTTCGCAAACTATTTCTGCAATTCTCTTAACTTTTATTTGATCTTCTGTCCCTATGTTAAATATGTTTACGGATTCATCCGCTTTAAGTCCGTGAAACATCGCATCTACACAATCCTCTATGTATATGTACGACTTGTTTTGTTCTCCATCGCCTAGTATTTCAAGTTCATTTGGATTTCTCTTTAGCTTCATTATAAAATCGTATATAACTCCATGATTGCTTCGCTTCCCAATTACATTAGCAAATCTGTAAATCCATGCCTGAAAGTCAAAGGTGTGACAGTAAGATTCTATTAAGGCTTCACATGCAAGTTTAGATGCACCGTATATGCTTATTGGATGCGTTGGATAGTCTTCTGGTGTTGGTATAACTCTTGCCTCACCGTAAACAGTAGAAGTAGATGTGAAGATTATCCTTTTTACATTTACTCTTCTCATCGCTTCGAGGAGTCTATAAGTTGCTAAAACGTTATTTCTATAAATTTCATCGGGATTTTCGCTTCCTATCCTTACATCTGGATTTGCCGCAATATGCCAAACTTCATCTGCTCCTCTTATTATATCTGTGATGTCATCTTTAGCTAAATCAACTCTATAGAATTCAGCGTTCTCATTTACGTATTCAGGTTTGCCCGATGAAAGGTTATCCAAGACTACTACTTTATCTATTTCAACAAGTCTATCAACTACATGACTTCCAATGAACCCAGCACCACCAGTGACTACAATCATTCAGAAAGATTTTAAAAAGAGAAGTTATATACATTTTCTGCAACGAGGTGATAATATGCTACCGAGTCAAATGGTGAAGTCGCTGATAGGGAAAACTATTAGAGTTGAAATGAAGGGCGAAGAAAGTGAACTAGTTGGAAAACTCGAAGGTGTCGATGAGTACATGAATCTATATTTAACGAATGCATTTGAATACAAAGACGGAAAGAAACTGAGAAACCTCGGAGAGATCGTGCTTAGGGGAAATAACATAATTTTAATTCAGCCATACGAATGACGGATTTTCAAATCGTTGATACAAGAGAAGAAATACTAAAAATACTAAAGGAAAGAGGAGAAATTCTACAAAAGGACTTATGGAAAGAATTGAACATAGACAGCAGTAAGTGTTCGAGGATACTGAGAAAACTCGAAAGAGAGGGATTAATAAAGAGGATTGAAGTCGTAGTTGATGGTGTCAAAACTTTCAAAATAGTTCCAGCAGAAGCAGAAGTAGAAAAGGAAGAGAAGGAAGAGTTAGACCTAAAGGCTATAATGGAAAAAATGGAAGATATAACAGGGTTACCACCGTGCTATGGCTGTTTAGAGAAAGAATGTGAGGCTACTAACTGCTTGAAACTCGAAGTATGGTTTTTAAGGAGATGTCGTATGAGTTAGTTTTTATTTGAGATTCGAATTACCTTTATCATAGATAATTCATACTAATTTTGGAAGTCAACAACCGTTAAATACCTATAGAAATAGTAATCTTGTATATCATGAACGAAGATATTAAAGATATACTTGGTGGATTAGAATTTGAAACTACTGCGGAAATAGAAGTTCCCAAGAGGTTAATCGATCAAGTTATTGGTCAAGATCATGCCGTTGAGGCTATAAAAAAGGCGGCAGTTCAGAAGAGACATGTAATGCTCATAGGTTCACCCGGTACTGGAAAGTCGATGTTAGCTAAAGCAATGGCTGAGCTTTTGCCAAAAGAAGAACTTGAGGATATTCTCGTTTATCCAAATCCTCAAGATCCAAATCAGCCGAAGATAAGAGTAGTCCCTGCTGGTAAGGGAAGGGAAATCGTTGAAGCATATAAAGAGGAGGCGATGAAAAAAGCTCAAGCAAGAAACGTAATTGTATTTACATTAATCTTTTTAATCATTGGTTATACACTCTTAATTCAACCTGAAAACTTCATATTGAGTCTAATAGCGGCAATACTCCTTTTAATTCTATTTCGCCATTTTATACCGAGAGAAGAGAGAAACATACCAAAGCTTTTAGTTGATAACAGTAACAGAGAGACTGCTCCATTTGAGGATGCGACTGGAGCTCATGCTGGAGCACTGTTTGGTGATGTGCGTCATGATCCATTTCAGAGTGGTGGCTTAGAAACCCCAGCTCATGAAAGAGTTGAGGCTGGAGCTATTCACAGAGCACATAAAGGAGTTCTATACATCGATGAGATAAACACCCTTACAATTGAATCTCAACAGAAGCTACTTACGGCTATGCAGGAGAAGAAGTTCCCGATTACTGGACAAAGTGAACGCTCAAGTGGTGCTATGGTAAGAACGGAGCCTGTTCCGTGTGATTTCATATTAGTTGCTGCAGGTAACTTAGATGCTTTAATGGGTATGCATCCAGCTTTGAGGAGTAGAATTGAAGGTTATGGATACGAGATTTACATGAACGACACGATGCCAGACACGCCAGAAAACAGAAGAAAACTGGTTAGATTTGTTGCTCAAGAAGTGGTTAAAGATGGTAAGATTCCCCATTTCGATAAGTATGCTGTAGCTGAAATAATAAAAGAGGCAAGAAGGAGAGCTGGAAGGAGAGGGCATCTAACGCTGAGGCTTAGAGAACTCGGTGGATTAATAAGAACTGCTGGAGATATTGCAAGGGCTGAAGGAGCTAAAGTTGTAACTGTAAGACATGTATTAGAAGCTAAGAAGATAGCTAAAACGATTGAAGAACAGATTGCAGATAAATACATAGAGAGGAGAAAAGACTACAGACTATTCTTAACAGAAGGATACGAAATTGGTAGGGTTAACGGATTAGCTGTGATTGGCGAATCTGCTGGTATTGTATTGCCGATAATTGCTGAGGTTACACCTGCTATAAGTAAAGAGGAAGGTAAAGTAATTGCTACTGGAAGATTGCAGGAGATTGCGAGAGAAGCTGTTATGAACGTTTCTGCAATTATAAAGAAGTTTACTGGAAAAGATATATCAAACATGGACATACATATACAGTTTGTTGGAACTTATGAAGGAGTTGAGGGAGATTCTGCGAGTATAAGTGTAGCTACTGCCGTAATATCTGCAATTGAGGGGATTCCCGTTGATCAAAGTGTAGCAATGACTGGAAGTTTAAGTGTTAAAGGTGAGGTGCTACCAGTTGGTGGAGTGACTCAAAAGATTGAAGCAGCAATTCAAGCTGGATTAAAGAAGGTTATAATTCCAAAAGACAACCTCGACGATGTAATGTTAGATGCAGAGCACGAGGGAAAGATAGAGATAATACCCGTTTCGAGAATTGATGAAGTTTTGGAGCATGCATTAGTTGGAGATAAAAAGGAGGAATTTCTTCAAAAGTTTAAACAGTTAGCTTACGTTTAATTTTTTCAAATTTTAAAAATAAATTAATTATGAAACCACTATGTATTCCTCACCACTAATGGTTATTTCGAATTCGATTAGCCCATCTAAATCTTTCGAGCTACCATCTAATGATCCATCACGTTTCTCGTATAATACTCCTTGATCGACATTGTAACTTATCGTTAGATCATAGCTGTGTAGGTCTTCACTTATATCGTAATGATCGTCTGACTTCAATCAAAACTGTAAATGATTTTTCATCATCTGGCACATTTTCAATTTTTCCTTTATCTGAGATTGGCCCTAGCTTATCTTTACCGATTAATCTACCTTCAGAGTCGTATACATGGATTACGAAGTAAGGATCACCATCATTTAAAAGATCTGCTCTTCTCTTTTCTTCCCAATAGGTAATATCTACACATAGTTTGTTAGGCACGGTGTCCCTTCCGTCAATAACACCATCACCGTCTGTATCTGAATCATTTGGATTCAAGCCTTTTTGTATTTCTTCGAAATCGGGTAATGTCATAGTAATGTTTATATTTGATTAGGTGTATAATAGACAATGATCTGTCCACATTGTAAATCGATAGAAGTAGTTAAGATAGGATATTATTTCACTAAAACGGGAGAGAAGAGACAGAGGTATAAATGCAAGGTATGTGGTAGGACGTTCGTTATAAATCCGATAAAGCCTAGGAATTATCCTGAAGAATTTAAGGAGATGGTAGTTAGGGCTGTGGTAAAGGAAGGAGTAGGAGTTAGGCAAGCGAGCAGGATTTTCAAGCTTTCACCAAATACCGTAATAGCATGGGTTAGAGAATTTTCTAAAAAAAAAAGATCTGAGAAATGAAATCGGGCACAATAATCCTGTTGTTGAATTGGATGAGATGTGGAGTTTTGTTAGGAAAAAGGAAAATGAAATCTGGCTTTAGAAGTTAATTCTCGCAAAATTTTATCCTATGCTGTAGGAGATCGTTCCGTTCATATTTTTAAGAAATTATGGAATGGAATTAGCGATAAAATTAAGCGTAAAGCTGTATTTTACACAGATCGCTGGGACACTTACAATTTAATTCTTTACAAGCGAAGAATCATAGGAAGAGGAGGAACTAATCACGTAGAACGATTATTCTTAACCTTGAGAAACGATAACCCAAGATTTACCAGAAAAACAATCAGATTCTCTAAATCCTTGGAAATGCTCGAAATTTCTCTTAGGTTGTGGATTTTACTACTATAATTCATCAACAGTATCATAACACCACCCGAAATCGTTTATTCCATCGTTATCTGTATCTGGATCGTTGGGACTATCTTCATCGTCTGTTAACCCATATCAGCCTTTGCTTTGGGAATTGGTTGAGTACAGCCTAACATAAAACATACTAAGAAAATTGTAAGGCATAGACCGACTACATACTTAAACAACAATTTTAATTTTAATAAAGTTAGATAAAATTTTAATTTGGAAATATATAGGCTTTATTATTTCCTGATCTTTATTTTAAAAATAAATCCTAATTGTGTATTTTTAAAATCTATATGAATTGCGCTCTAAAAATGGGAAAAAGCTTATATAATGAGACTGTACCCATATTCTATGAAAATATTTTTAAGTGATGAAGAGATACCAAAGATGTGGTATAATATACTGCCAGATCTGCCAGAGAAACTACCAGTTCCAAGAGATAGAGATGGGAATCCAGCGAAACCAGAGGATTTGGAAGTCGTATTCGCAAAAGAGCTTATAAGGCAAGAGTTTAGTGAAGAAAGATGGATAAGGATTCCCGAAGAGGTAAGAGAGATTTACAGATTGTGGAGGCCGACCCCTCTCTTTAGAGCAAGAAGGCTTGAGAATTATTTAAGAACTCCAGCAAAAATCTACTATAAATTTGAATCCATAAGTCCAGCTGGTAGCCATAAACCGAACACGGCTGTAGCACAAGCATATTACAATATGAAAGAGGGTGTTGAAAGGCTTACAACTGAAACTGGTGCTGGTCAGTGGGGTTCTGCTTTGGCCTTTGCTTGTTCAATGTTTGGACTTGAAGCAACGATATACATGGTTAAAGTTAGCTACATGCAGAAACCGTTCAGAAGAATATTAATGGAGTTGTGGGGTGCTAAGGTTTTCCCAAGCCCAAGTGAAAACACAAGTTTCGGTAGAGAGATACTCAAAAAAGATCCAGAAAATCCAGGAAGCTTAGGAATCGCTATAAGTGAAGCTATAGAAGATGCAGTAACCCATGAAAATACGAAATATACATTAGGAAGTGTTTTAAATCACGTTCTGCTACATCAAACCGTAATTGGGTTAGAGGCGAAAAAACAACTCGAAGTCTTAGACGAATATCCAGATTTAATAGTTGGTTGCATAGGTGGTGGAAGTAGCTTTTCTGGACTTTTCTGGCCATTCTACTATGATAAGGTTCATGGAAAAGCTGAAAAAGATGTCGAGTTTTTAGCTGTGGAACCGACTGCATGTCCCACCATAACAAAGGGTGTTTACACATACGATCATGGAGATACCGCAAGATTGACACCGTTGCTAAGGATGCATACTTTAGGCCATGACTTCGTTCCACCACCAATACATGCCGGTGGTTTAAGATATCACGGTATGGCTCCAACTCTTTGTTTGCTTGCGAATCACGGAATAGTTAAAGCGAAAGCCTACAACCAAGTTGAAGTTTTTGATGCCGCATCGATTTTTGTAAAAACTGAAGGACATCTACCAGCACCAGAACCCGCACATGCAATAAAAGCTGTAATAGATGAAGCTTTAAAATGCAGAGAAACTGGAGAAAGCAAGACTATACTGTTCTTACTATGCGGACATGGACACTTCGATATGAAGGCTTATCAGGATTACTTAGATGGAAAGCTTATACCTTACGAGTATCCAGAAGAGGAAGTTAGAAAGTCAATTGAAAGGCTGAAGTCTATGTATCCATGGATATCTTAAAATTTTTTGGTGCAAATATGAAGACGAGTAAAATTCTTGAGTTTTTGAGATTTTATGGGATAAATGCAATTGAAGAATACGAAAGATTGAAAACTGCTAAAATAGGGTTGATAGTTAACCCAATAGCTGGCATGGGTGGTAGAGTTGGATTGAAGGGTACTGACAACAAATACGAATTGGCTTTAAAGCTTGGTGCAAAACCCGTTGCACCGAGGAGAGCAGTTGAATTTCTTAAATGTTTAATTAAAGGTGTTGAAATTTATACTTATCCTAAGTACATGGGAGAATACGAAGCAATAGAAGCTGGATTTAAGCCAAATGTTCTTGGAGAAATAGGAGATAGAACTACAGCCGAAGACACAAAGAAAGCTGCAAGGGATTTGGTAAAAATCGTTGATTTAATAGTATTCGTTGGCGGTGATGGAACTGCAAGAGACATATGCGAAGTCGTTGGCGATAAAATTCCAGTTATAGGTGTTCCGGCTGGTGTTAAGATGTATTCAGCTGTTTTTGCGTTAAATCCAAGAGTTTGTGCAAAAATAGTGAACGAATTCGTAAGGGGAAAAACGAGCTTAGAGCTTAGAGAGGTAATGGATGCAGATGAGAGCTTAATTAATAAAAAAATCTCAATAAAACTATTTGGATATTTAAAGGTTCCAGTGATTTCGAATTTGGTTCAAAGAGTTAAAAGAATGAGTTCTGGAAATTTAGATGGTCTTGTTATAAACTTCCTAAGGATATACGACAAGAATAGGGTTTACGTCTTTGGGCCAGGTGGAACTACTTATCAAATCGTTAAAGCTCTTGGACTTGAAAAAACACTACTAGGCGTAGATATCGTTTATGAAGGAAGGTTAATAGTCAAAGATGCTAAGGAAAGTGATATACTCAAAGTAATCGATGAATACGGAGATGTGACAATAGTTGTAACTCCGATAGGTGGACAAGGTTTTGTGTTTGGAAGAGGAAACCTTCAAATAAGTCCAGAAGTTCTAAAAAGGATAAAGAAGGAAAATATCCTAATAGTTTCAACTACTGATAAGTTAAATGGATTGGATTGCTTAAGGGTTGATGTAGACGATGCAAATGAAATCTTAGAAGGTGAAGTAAAAGTTCTAACAGAGGTTGGATTTGTAAAGTTTAAAATTAAAGCCGATTTTTAAGTT
>Ga0190326_1000096_pt1 | contig 12982 bp, 9 predicted proteins | sample 4870111112_MG_FD_165049 | JGI IMG/M metagenome (GOLD analysis project Ga0190326, IMG submission 165049) | Hydrothermal vent sediment bacterial communities from Southern Trench, Guaymas Basin, Mexico - 4870-11-11-12_MG | ecosystem: Environmental > Aquatic > Marine > Hydrothermal vents > Sediment ... | reverse complement strand
TGATAGAAGTGGGTGTTGGTTTAGGTTTATAAAATCTGTCTTTATATTTTATAAAAGATTCTGAATGCAGGTGATTCAACTTCTGCATTTGTTAGATTCTTTCTCATGTTGTGAGAATCTTTCAGCACTGAACTTTTCGTAGGGGGAATACTAATATATGTGTTTTTTTTATCACAAAAAATTTTTTGCTTTCGCGTGATACGGAGGTTCAGGCCATGGTTCATGGCATATAGTCCATGGTCCATGGTAAGGAGGAGGGGGGCCTTATAAGTAAAACGATCAACAGAAGCGTATCCAATTTCTTGTTTGGACATTCCTCTGTTTCTCTATTCTTCCGTTACAACTGCCCAACCCATCTTCTGAACTCCGATGCATTTTCCTGGCTTACCTGTATGGGTTGAAAAATATCGTGCTGCATATTGATCTGTATGCGTCCATTACCGATGGGTTTGAAGGACTGGATAAAGCGTATATTGATAATGACCTGTCTGTTGGCACGGAAAAATAATTGTGATGGTAATTCTTCCAGAAGCTGGTTCAGATTGGTGCCTTCTACTATATATTTCTTCGCGTTACTGGTGATGCAGAATACTATTTTATTGACGGTGTAAAACATCATGACTTCCAGTGTCGATAGCACAAAATATTCTGTACCCAATCTTACAATTACACGTGTTCGTTTTGGCTCTGGTTGTGTTGTTGACATCTGTACATATGGCAATGCAAAAGCACCAAACATATCATTTTCCATTAATCCATTTACACCATTAGATACTATTGATAAATTAAACTTTCCCATTTTGCCCTTTTTTACATTTAGTTATAAAAGCTTGTGTCTTGTCCATTAGAAATCAGACATATATTACCACTACATAAAAATGCAACGCATATTAACCAGTAAGAAAGGGTGTAGGTTTATCTATGTAATTCAACCATCTCATTCATAAAGCATGAATAGCTGTTTATGAAACTGAGATCATGAAGCTGTGCAGGGCTTTCAGAACATTATTCTCAGTAGAATTTGATAGTTTTCATACATATGCTACGCCCCCGTCTTTTTTACAAGACTGAATTTTGCAACATATACATTTGTTACTTCACTCATATCTATCGAAATTCTCATGTTGTTCTTCCTTATAAAAATCATACTATTTTAATAGAGTACAATTCCATTCGTTTATTTATAATACCTTTTATAATTTTCTGTTTTTTACATTTTCAAGTGCTTACTTATAAACAATAAAAAATGCTGCCCGAAAGCAGCATTTTTAACGCATCATCTTGAGATGTATTCAACTAGTAACCAGGGTTCTGTTGTCCTTTAATAGTTGGGTTTGCATCCGTCTCGATTTGAGGGATTGGCAAAATTCTCCGGTAATTATCATACGTAATTGATCTTGCTGTAGCCGGATAATTTGTGCTTCTCTGAACAGTTCTCTTAAGCCTCATCAAATCAAAGTATCTGTCTCCTTCAAATGCCAGTTCTTTTCTTCTTTCTCTAATGATGTCTTCCAATAACTGACTACCAGTAGAAGTGATAGGAGATGCTCCTCTGCGTGAGGTAACAAAATTTACATAAGTACGTGCATCTGTTTCATTGGCTGGCAAAGAGGCTTCCGCTGCAATCAGGTACATTTCACTCAATCGAAGCACTTTGGTATCGCTCACATCACCTGTAATAACAGGATATTTATTTATAAATACAGATGGTAACCCGCCTCTGGTACCCGTTGGGTACAAAGCACGTCGAACATCACCTGCTTCATAAAGTGCATACAAATCATCCGCACACAACATGTCACCGTAGTTACCTGCCTGACTATACAAATAGGACAAAGCATCAAATGAAAGATTTCCAACCGCATCAGATGATACTTCAAAAATTGTTTCCAGCTTGCTGGTTGTAATAGCTGAATTGGCCCAATAGCCGGCATGATTGGCGGTGGTAAGTGGTGAAAAACCTCCGTTGTTTATTACATCCAATGCTGCTGTTCTTGCATTTGCCAAATCACCCATTGTAAGATACACTTTAGCATGAAGTGCTTTTGCAGCATACTTATTGAATTGGGATGAGTTGGTAAACTTTGTCAAAAGCGAATAAGCCTTATTTAAATCATCATTGATTAAAGTGTACACTTCTGCAATGCTACTGCGACCGGGTTTTGCACTGGGATCATAAGTGGTGATGATGGGCACACCTTGACCTGTTGGTGCATCTGTATATGGTCTGGAGAAAAAGCGGATGAGGGTAAAATAAGCCAATGCCCTTATTGCATGTGCTTCTCCTTTATACTGATCTACATTCGCATTAGAAGCAATTGCTGAATTGATAATATTGTTTGTTCTCAATATTACAGAGTAACAGCCCGACCAAATACCCATAGAATTTCCATCAGTAACATTGAAGGTAAAATTGTTATGCAATGTGTACCGATTGGTATTCTGTGTAGACTGATAAGTATTATCAGCCAGCAAATCTCCGAGTATGGGTATAGAACGACCATACATATCTGCTGTATAGGAAGTAACACCGGTTCTTAATCCCTGGTATGCACCTCTCAGGGCAACCTGTAAATCAGCCTCTGTTGACAAAGCTTGTTCTGGTGTTAATGATGTTGGTGGAACAACACTTAAAAATTCTTTCTTGCAGGAAAACAGGAATAATGATACACCCAAGATTACTGCAAGTGATATATGTTTAGAACTACGTTTCATTGGTAATTATTTTGTGTGAATTAAAATGCAATATTCAACCCTACAGTAATTGTCTTTGGAATAAATACATTCAGGTTGGTAGAACTGGTTGTTCCCTGTTCAGGGTCAAATGGTAAATCTTTGTCCTTCACCCATGTCCAGAGATTGGTACCACGGATATAGAAATTCGCACTGGTAAACCCAAATTTCTCCAATAATTTCTTGTCTACATTATAGCCCACCTGAATATCACGTAAACGGATAAAATCACCATTATTCATCCATGCAGTTGAAGCCAGTTGAAAGTTGTTATTACCATTGTATACATATCTTGGTATATCCGTCTGGTCTCCAGGTTTTTGCCAACGATCCAGGATACGTGCAACTTTATTAAAGGTTGCTCCAAATCCTGCACCCAACTGATAACTACCCCAAGTGTTGTACACTTGATTTCCAAAATTGTAATAGAATTGCGCAGTTACTACAAAATTCTTAAAGGTTAATGAATTGGTCAGTGAGCCGAAATACTTGGGTAAGGATTGACCTACGAGAGCTCTTGCTGCTGCAGGTGGATATACATTTGTAGTCGTTTTCCTTGTACCATCAGTGTACCATAACGGGTTTCCGTTTGTAGGATCAACACCGGCATAAATTCTTTGGAAAAAAGAATTTATGCTAGCACCCTGTCTGATTACAAAAGCTCCACTAAGAATATCGGCACCTCCGGGTAAGCTTGTCACTATATTTTTATTATTGGCAAAATTGAAGTCTACATCCCATTTAAAATTGCGTTTTTGCATCACAGCAGCACTAATCGCAAATTCAATACCTCTATTTTCCATAGCCCCTATATTTCTGGTAGCAGTTCCAAAACCTGAAGTCCTTGAAAGTGGTACATCCAATAACAGGTTTTCAGATTTTCTTATATAATAATCAGCAGTAATAGTGATTTTATTTTTCAATAATCCGATATCAATACCCACATTAAATGGCTTGTTTAATTCCCAAGTAAGATTTGGATCACCAACATTCGTTGGTGCACTACCTGGCTGCTGGTTATAGTTGAAACCAAAACCATACAATGGTAAGGCATCATAGTTACCAATACCTGCATTACCATTCACCCCATATGATGAGCGAAGTTTCAATTGTGAAATAAAATCTATTTTCTCCATGAACTTCTCTTTGTCTACATTCCATGTAGCACCTACAGACCAGAAATTACCATATCGATTATTGGCTCCGAATCTGGAAGAACCGTCTCTTCTGAAACTTCCTGAAGCAACATATTTATTTTTGTAGTTGACAGAAGTAGAAGCAAATTGAGAGAGAAATGTGTACTCAGTAATAGTAGCACTAGCTGTTGTTGGTCTCGCTCCTGCTGATGGATAGATCAAAGCTGTAGTTGGAGGAAAGTCTTGTGACTGTACGGAAATAAAATATCCATCCGATTTCTGACTTTCATAACCTAGCTGAACATTGGCTGATAAATCTCCGTTTTTAGTAATCTTTTGTTTATAATCCAACGTGTTTGTCCAAACCCAATTAAAATATCGTGTATAATAACCAAACGCACGACCATTAGAGGCCAAACCATCTCCATGAAGTGGATTATTATACTGGTCTTCTTCGAATGTATTATAATCTACACCGTAGGCTGTTTTGAAACGAAGATTATCCAGAATTTTATATTCACCTGTTAAACTACCTCTCAGACTAACTTGTCGGTTAAATCGTTTATCAACTTCAGAAAGGAACACCGTATTATGTAAACCACCCAGATTGGAGATATTAAACGTACCATCGGCGTTATAAGCCGATCTTGTTGGGAGCTGGAAATAAGAACTCAATACAGGATTTCCAAAAGAGCCACCATTTAATGGTGACCGTCCGGAAACCACACCTCCATTCAAATTCACACCAAAACTGATACGATCAGTCGGTTTACTGTTAATCCGGATATTCCCACTATTCCTTGTCATACGCGAATTAATTGTGGTACCATCCTGAATAAATCTACCTGCCGAAACAAAGAAAGAAGTCTTTTCGTTTCCGCCCTCAGCACTTAAATTATACTGTTGCTGCGTTCCTTTTCTCGCGGTTGAATTATACCAGTCAAAATCAATTCCGTTTCCTAAGCCAAGACTGGTTAGTGTGGAATTAATTTGTGCAGTGGTTGCTCCTAAATTTGTCAACCCCTCCCTTGTTAAATCAAGGTATTCCTGTGCATTTAATGGTCTGTATCTATCGTTAACATAAGCGATATCACTTTGCCCAACTTCAGAGTCAAAACGGAATCGCATTTTTCCGCTGCGTCCTTTTTTAGTGGTCACAAGAATGACCCCATTGGCAGCACGGCTACCATAAATAGATTGTGATGCTGCATCTTTAAGCACCGTAATGTCTTCAATATCATTCGGGTTTAGAGTACTCAATAAATTAGTACCATTGGTAATCGCTAATCTTGATACGTCGCCTGAATTAACCGGAACACCATCAATCACCCAAAGTGGTTGCGTGCTGGCAGTGATAGAGCTAACACCTCTGATCAGTATCTGCTGATTTCCACCGGGCAATCCATTCGGAGATACCGACTGCAAACCAGCAACCTTACCTTGTAAAACACGATCTACAGAAGAGAAAGGTCTGTTTTCAATATCGGGAGCTTTAACTGATGCAATCGATCCTGTTACATCCGCTTTTCTGGCAGTACCATATCCTATTACTACAACTTCTTCAAGATTACTAACAGCCGGATCAATCTGAACCGTATAGTTATTGTTATTCGTGAGTGTGATTTCACGATCTGCATAACCAACAGCAGATACTACTAAAATTTTTGCTGTAGCAGGAATGGTTAAAGTAAATTGTCCATCGGCATTCGCAGAAGTACCCGTATTGGTACCTTTTATCTGGATGCTCGCATTGGCAATTTTGTTATTGTCGCGGTCAACCACCTTTCCTGTGATGGTTCTGTTTTGAGCAATGGCCGTCAACCCTAATAAAAAGGTGCAGCACAGTAGTACAAATTTTCGCATAGTTATTCGGTTTATTATTTTGTGAAGACAGCAAAACTTCACTAAAACCCGTATGCGAATTGATGTTAAAAACCGAAGTTCAATTTTTAACGACTGAAGGTGGGGAATGAGGGCGTGAGAGGTGTCTACAGGACTCCTTTGGAGAAAAGTGAAAGGTGAAAGGTGAAAGATAGTGAGTAGGGAGTTTTGTAAGGCGCGCTCTTTACTCACTACTGACTATTCACTACTCACTCTCACTACTCCCACTTCAGTCATCATTTATTTCCTTTCAGTGTTTTAGGTTTTTATGGGGTGTGGTGATGTAATAATATTGTGTATGACATTCTCATGTGTCAGTTTTTAAAAATGCGAGCGGGTATTCTTACCCGCTTTTTTTTTGCAAAGCAGAGATCTAAGCTATTAGCAGTTACACCGTATAACAATTGTATATCCAACAAAAAAAGTGCGGCGCAAAAAATGCGCCGCACTACTATTTTGATTTTTAACTTTTGACTTTTGACTTTCAAATCTACCCCCCCGTATACAAATCCCAGTTGATCTCAGATTGAGGGCGAGGGAATTGTTTGAAGATCGTTCCCTGATCAAATGAAGTAGGGATGGTATTGAGTCTGTCATATCTGCGCGCATCGATCCAGCGGTGACCCCAAGGTTCAGCCCACAGTGAATAACGACGCTGATACAAGATCTCATCGATCAAAGCGGCTTGTGTTGTAGCGCCACCATAGTTACCAATGTTTGCAGCATTGCGAATGATATTGATCGCATTAACGGCATCAGTGGTTTGGTTTAACTGTGCATGCGCTTCAGCTTTGATCAAGATCAATTCTTCATTTTTAATGAAAGGCATGGGTGAAGTATTGCTTGCCCATCTTTTATCCTGGTGTGTTCCAACCAATGGCATCGCATCTGTGGTAATGGTCACCGGTGTAGCGCGCTGATGGAATTTAGCAGCAACACGTGCATCACCCGGTGTAGCATCTGCGAGAACGGAAGGATGAACAACGATGATGGTATTCACATTTGCATCCAATACATAAAACATCGGATTGAAACCATCCGGTGGTGCACCAAACGTGTGTGCTGGACCTACGCCCAAAGCACCGGTCAGGTTCATGAACGACAGGTTCAATGCAGTTAATGCACCTTGCCAATCTTTACGATAAATCGCGCAACGCGCTGCTATCGCTCTGTTCAATCTTTTCAAACCATCGATGGTATTAAAACCATTAAATCCGGCTGTTAGTGTGAATGGGAAAGTAGTACCACCATTATTCAGGTCATCATAACCTGCATTCAATAGTGAATCAACAAATCCCATTGCAGCAGTATAAGACCTGAAACCACCGGGTTTCAACGGATCTTTTACATCAGTACGGATACCGTTTTCATATTGCCAGTTGGCAGGAATCATGAATTGATATGCCATGATGGTTTTTGCAAAACCGGCAACCGCTCTTTTTTCAGGAGCCGTTAATTCACCGGAATTATTTGCAGCATCAATCAAAACATAGCCTTGTTTGATACACTGATAAGGTGTTGCATAAGATCCGCCACCTGTTGCACCAAATCCGAAGTAAGCAGCATCAGGTACACGACCTGCCTGTCCTAACCAATCGGTTTGAAAGCGAGGATCAGAACCATTCAGGTACCATACTTCCCTTCCGAAAGTATTCCACGCCTGACAAATATTAGTGACATATCCTTTGTGTCTTTGTTCGAGACCGGTAACCAGAAACTGAACCTGGCGACGAGTAGCATTGTTCAACACACTCGCCTCACTTGGATTATTCGGATCAACCAGCTCTTTTACTTCCAGTGGGTTACATGCAAAATGAAATGCTGCAGCACCCGCTATTAATAGTATTTGAAGCTTTTTCATGTGTCTCTGTTTATTGATTTTAGTCACATGGAATTCGCCAAAAAATCAATTGATATCAACTTTCATCATGGCTCATTTCATGTGTTTGTGATTTAGAAGTCAATTTGTAAGTGAAAGAATAATCTTCTGGCTGTTGGATAAGGAGCCACATCTACGTTATTGGCAACAGCTTGTGCTCCAAATGTGGATGTTTCAGGATCGTAACCAACATATTTTGTTGCCAGGAAGACATTGTTTCCTGAGAAACCAACTCTTGCACGCTGAATCACTCTTCCGACTGTGCGGCTCAGGAATTCTTTTGGAACAGTATAGTACAAACCGATCTCACGTACTTTCAGGAAAGTAGCATCCTGTACCCAACGACCGGCATTGTTATACGGTGCTGGCGGACGCTGACGTCCATTCGGAATACCATCTTTGTTATCATCATCAAACCAACCTTTAGTAGTACCACCACCATCGGTCAGGAATGAAGTCAGGTTGATGTTATCACCACCACTACGGTATTCCATCAGGAAGTTCAGATCAAAATTTTTCAGGAAAGTAATGTTGTTTGACCAAGATGAAGTCCAATCAGGCTGCGCATTACCCCATACAGTAAATACACCCGGAGAAATTGCAGGAGTACCAACGATCGTAGTAGGTGCTACACCTTGCTGATACAGGAAGGTACCCAGTGCTGTACCGAATGCACCTGCTGTATAAGAAGGAATGCCCAGTCTTGTTAATACAACATCATTCTTCCACCACATCAAACGAGTAGACCATTTGATATTTTGTTTCTGAATCACGGTACCTGATAAAGCCAACTCAATACCCTTGTTTCTCATCTCTGCTTCATTGCTCAGCGTAGTTGCCACACCGGTTGAAGGAGAAAGATTCAGCGGCTGTAAGTTGTCTTTGGTTGTTTTGATGTAATAAGTTCCTTCAAACAAAATTTTGTTATTGAAGAAACCCGCATCTAAACCAAATTCAATTTCTTCCGCTCTTTCAGGTCTGATGTTTAAGTTTCCTACATTCACTGCAACAGTAGAACCCAGTAATCCACCGATGTTCACACCACCCAATGAAGTGAAAGTAGCACCAAAAGGAACAGGACCCGCTGTTTGACCATAAGCCACACGTGGTTTCAACTGTGTGATGGTGCGTGATTTCCAGAAATCAAAATTGGTCAGGTTCACAGCCAATGATGCTTTGGGAAATGCATAATATTTATTGGGATCTCCATTGGTATTGGATTTATCCCAACGGATACCTACTGTACCAATGATCTTATCTTCAAAATTCGCTTCCTGTTGTAAGAAGATACCCACGTCTCTTTGAGAGTTTTCAAACTGCGCTTCTACTTCTTGTACAGTTGCTTGTTTGATATTAGACTGTCCCGGAGCTAAACCACGACCACGGTTAAAGAGTCCATCGTTTTTAAAATCCAAACGAACCATACCGGCTTGTGTGGTCATGTTCACTTTTTTCAGTTCCCAGTTGTACACCATCGCAGCCTGGAAGTTGGTGTTCATGGTTTGTTGTCTACCTACGAGAACATCACCCGGATTCGCCTGTGCACGCTGGAATTGAAGATCATCCGGCAAATACACTTTGGTTGAATTCTGGAAGAAATCCAAACCACCATTGGCTTTGAATTTCAGCTGAGATCTTTCTGTACGCAGGAGGTTGATATCTAATCCGAATGATTGAATGAAACGATTCACCAAGGAATTGTTGACACCCTTATCGGTTACATGAACCGGATTCTCTGCGAAATAAGGATTCGCAGGATAGATACCATTTACTGGTCTCAGATCGAAATAATTGGGTACATAAGCGATGTTATAACCAATACTTGCACCGGAGTTGTTTTGGTTACCGGTGAAACCACGATCTGTATTGCTACGGCTGTAGTTAGAGTTCACCGTTAGCGTGATGTCTTTAGTGAGTTTGTGATCGATATTGGCACGAATCGATTGACGCTCAAAACCGGTTCTTCTCACAGTACCGCCTTCATCGGTCAGTGATCCTGAAATAAAGAATTTGGTTTTCTCATCACCACCACGAAGACTCAAACGGCTATTCAGCAGGGTCGCTGTGTTTCCGTAGAAATAATCTTCATAGTCGATAAATGTTCCTGAAGCAACTGCATTCTGATAACGTGTTAATTCGATCGGTCTTCTGGCAGCAGGAAAGAAGGTGTTGATCTTTGCTTCGCTCCAATTGTCAACACCCATCAATTTCAATGGAGTTGCAAAACCAATGTCTTGTGCAAAGCTGATCGTTGTTTTTCCGGCAGCACCTTTTTTAGTGTTGATCACCAATACCCCTGCATTTGCACGTGTACCGTACATAGCAGCTGCTGATGGTCCTTTCAATACTTCAATACTTTCAATGTCTGCAGGGTTGATATCTGCCAAACGGTTGGCACCATCATCCTGATTGGCAGCACCCGCACCGGTAACAGAGGCACGACCGGTACGCTGAAAGTCATTGCTGATATACACTCCATCCAATACGATGAGTGGTGCAGAAGCCTGTGTCAGACTCGATAAACCACGCAATTGAATGTTGATACCACCACCCGGAGCACCGGAGTTCATACGAATGGTAGCACCCGGAACTTTACCATACAGTGCTCCATCGGTTGTTTGAATCTGTGTAGTTCCTGTAAGGTCTCTGGCTGAAACAGTTGTCACCGCATTGGCAAGATTCGAACGTTTGATAGAAGAAGCCAGACCCGTGATCACCACTTCTTTCAGTGGATTGATCTCTTCTTCCATCATAATGTTTACGGTTGGTCTGTCTGCTGATACACTGATCTCTGTTGATTTATAACCAACATAATTCAGTACCAGCACGGCCGTTTTTCCTGCAGGTTTAATGGAGAAATTACCGCTCGCGTCGGTAGTGGTCACCTGTTTGGTGCCTTTGATAGTAACGGAAACCCCTGCAAGTGGATTCCCAGTTACGCTTTCTTTAACTGTGCCCGAGGCGGTAAAGCCCTGAGCGTCTGCATCTATCATCTTCATAAAGAAGAAGAACAGAAGCAGCGTTTTCAGTAGATAACGTTTCTGCATACTCAGCATTTTGTTTTGTGAATAATTGGGTTTTTGAAATGGTTATTTGAAATGGATATAGAGACTATTTTTTGATCATCGGCAACTTGATCACCGATGGATATTGGGTAGAGTGATGAATTTTATTCTCCACTTTAATACCCGTTGCTTCATCATAATTATTTCCGCCTGTATTCATGTTTCTATCAAAGCGAGGAAAATTACTGCTCGATACTTCAATACGAATTCTGTGTCCGGGTGCGAAATAGTTACTCGTTACCATCGGAGTAAGATCTACTTTATATACTTTTCCTTTCTCCATGAATACTTCTTTATCATATCCTTCCCTGTATCGTAAACGCTGAATGGTTTCATCCAGGTTATATGCTTTACCATCCGGATGTACATCGATCAATTTCAATGTGATATCGGTATCAGGACCCGAAGAAGAAACATACAGTGTAGATTCAATAAAACCTGTTACTTCTACGCCTTCTTTTAATACATCAGAAGTATACACGAGGATATCTTCTCTCAACTCCATTGTAGACTGATCAAAAGAACCGCCTTGTACCGCATTGCCGGTACAGCAAACATTACCACCATAGGATGGTACAGGATTCATCGGATCATATTGAAAAGCATCCGGCTTGTTTTCTTTAGGAGGTGTTGCTGTCAACTGTCCATCACCGTTTCTGGTATTCGCTTTACCGGCACTGCTCAAATAAAAAGATTGCATTTCGGCACCTGCAGGAGGGAAGGTTTCTGACTGTTGCCATTTGTTACTACCCATGGTATAGTAGCGTACACGTGGATTTTTTTGTTTGAAATCATTTTGTTCTCCTTTCAGTAACAGATCAAACCAACCCCAGGTAAGTTCATCATAATTCAATCTTGCATCACCTACACTTCTTTCACCAACAATGGTATTCTCGGTTGCTCTTTTATAAGAACAATGTAATACCGGAGCGATTACGAGATACTGATTATCTGCTGTGGCTTTGTCTTTGGCATTGTTACGAACATGATTGAAGAGCGCAATATTAGGAGCAGAAGAAACATCATACCAGGAAACAAACCAATATGCAGGAACATTTATGGGCATATTGTCATGATACAATCCGCCCTTGAACCATTTAGGATCATTGGGTTTGCGACGAATCATGTCTTCGTATACTCCTTCTTGTCCTTTTACATTTTTAATGATGTCTTGTATCGGAAGATGACGCAGACCAACAGACCAATCAACACGAGGCATTTCGGTAGACATATCATAAAAGCGTTGTAAACGCTGCAGGTCTTTTTGTTGTACGGTTTTAGGGAAAGTGGGTTTGAATTTATCATTCTGTGTACCATAGAGCCATGCAGTGAAGAGCATTTGTCCGGCCCCGCCTCGATACCAGTTGCCTTGTTCCATGAATTTTCCTACGCGACCGATACCGGCACCATATCCCTGAGCTACCATGGCTGCAAGGGCAGGGTGGTTTTGAGAGGCAACAGCCATTTGCCATTCTGCAGTCGAAGAACAACCGATGACGCCGATTTTACCGTTGCTCCAGGATTGAGCAGCCATCTAGGTAAAAGCATCATAACCATCTGTGATCGGGGCGCCGAGAATATCCCATTCGCCTTCCGAGAAATAACGACCGCGTTCATTTTGAACCACATAAGCATAGCCACGGGAAACCGCATTATAGGCTTCCTCAAGGGTGCGGGTAGTCATTTTACCATCCACCCAGGTATTGAATTGATAAGGGGTCTTGGAAAAAACGATCGGTACTTTTTGATCGCCTTTAGGACGATAAATATCCGTAGCCAATCGGATACCATCACGCATTGGCATCATCACTTTCTGATCGATAATAGCGATCTCCTGAAGTTTCAGGTAAATGGCGGCGGTGTCTTGTGCAGATAGCGCATACGTGATCAGTATGCACGCAACAAGGTTGAGCAATTTTCTCATAGGCAGTATTTGGCCTTTCTTATGGAAGGCAATTGGTTTAATAAAAACGTTGCATAAATATAACATTAAAATAAATTTATTTTAATGTGTACGAAAGTTACATCCACAGGCTTTTATACCGCAATTGATGCCTTGTTATTAGAATTTGATGAGAAAACATACCTTTCAGTATGCGCTTGTTATCTCTGTTTTTATTGTGTTGCTGCAGCTTTTCTAGTCAGGCATCAGATAGTCTTTCGGTGGTATTCAAATCCGGTGAAGCAGGTTATCATACTTTCCGTATTCCTGCGATCATTCGCGCACCCGATCAATCATTATTGGCTTTTTGTGAAGGCCGCGTGAACAATGCCGGTGATTATGGTAC
>Ga0190326_1000095_pt1 | contig 13005 bp, 15 predicted proteins | sample 4870111112_MG_FD_165049 | JGI IMG/M metagenome (GOLD analysis project Ga0190326, IMG submission 165049) | Hydrothermal vent sediment bacterial communities from Southern Trench, Guaymas Basin, Mexico - 4870-11-11-12_MG | ecosystem: Environmental > Aquatic > Marine > Hydrothermal vents > Sediment ... | reverse complement strand
CGTATATATCGCCTATGCGGCCCAGCTTCTCCTCCAGCAGCTTGGCGTCATCGGCCCTGAAGGTGCCCACGTAGTGCCTGAAGCCCAGGGCCTCGACCAAGTCGTGGACCACGTTGGCGCCCGTCGTTACGATGGCCTTCAGCAGGCCCTTCTCCACCAGGTCCCTTATGACGGACCTCAGGCCACCCGGCACGAGGGCCCCGGCCAGGCTGAGGAATACGGAGCAACCCGGATCCGAGAACATCTTGGCGAGTATTCGGGCAGCGCGGCCCAGCTTGCCAGCCCCGAGGACGCCAGCCCCGTCCATCTGTGCCAGGAGGTCGCCCACCGTCATGCCCGGCCTAACCCTGATGTGTTCTACGGGCCTGCCGAGCTCCATGCTGGGCCACCTGGGCGGGTGCCACGTATTAAGCTGAGGGGGCCCGTGCCTGCCCTCACAACCCCATGTAGCTCCTAAGCCACCGGGCGGGGGCCGGGGTCAGGGAAAGCTTTTTAACGAGAGCCACGGCCTAGCTCCGCCTGGGCTAGCTTGGAGCTCAGAATCGGCCTCATAGGCCTCGGGACCGTTGGGACGGGCTTCATCGAGCTTCTCCTCGAGAAGCACGGGCACATCAAGAGGCGTTACGGGCTGGATCTGAAACTCGTCGGTATTGCTGATCTCGCCAAGGGCTCTGTCTATGACGAGCGGGGCCTCGACCTGGCCCGCCTCCTAGAGCTGAGCGAGCGTGAGGGCTCCATACTGGCCTACCCGGGTGCCGTGGAATTCGAGCAGTTCGGCTCCTCAGACCTGGTGAAAGAAGATGGCGTTGACGTGGTGGTCGAGGCGACGCCCACCAACCTGAGGACCGGCGAGCCAGGATACACGCACATAAGGAAGGCCCTCGAGAACGGGAAGCACGTTGTAACAACGAACAAGGGCCCCATAGCACTCAGGTATAAGGAGCTGAGGGAGCTAGCTGCTAGGAAGAGCGTTTTCTTACGTTTCGAGGGGACAGTGATGAGTGGAACCCCCTGCATAAGCATGGGCTTTGAGTGCCTCAGGGGGGCGGAGATAACACGTATAAGGGGGATCGTGAACGGCACCACGAACTTCATATTGACCGAGATGTCGAAGGGCACGCCTTACGAACAGGCCTTGAGGAGGGCACAGGAGCTCGGTTATGCCGAGCCCGATCCGACGGCCGATGTAGAAGGATGGGATGCCGTGGCGAAGGTGATGATATTAGCGAACGTCTTCCTGGGCTCCCAGCTGGCCGTAACGGATGTCGAGAGGGAGGGCATAACGGGCCTCACGCTCGAAGACGTAAGGGCTGCCGAACGCCAGAACGCCAAGGTGAAGTTGGTTGCGGATATCAGATGTGAGGGGGGGCATGTCAAGGCGAGCGTGAAACCGAGGCATGTCCCCCTGTCCGACCCTCTGGCCCACGTGGACGGCGTCCTGAACGCCCTGATATTCAGCACCGATACTGTCGGCGATGTCCTGATAATGGGGGTTGGGGCTGGCCCGAGGGCCACGGGCCAGGCCATACTGTCCGATTTGCTCTGGATACACGCCTACCTGTCCGGCGACCCTAAGAAGGCTCCTCGTGCCCTCTTCCCGTGAGGTGGCAGGCTTTGGTGGAGTTTGGCCGCCTCCTCGTGGTCGACCTGAGCAAGCAAGAGCACGAAGTCCTCCAAGTGGGAGAGAACGTGGTAAGGGCCTTCATAGGCGGCAAGGGCTTGGGGGCCTACCTGCTCTACAAGCTGCTGAAGCCGGGAGCGGATCCCCTCTCGCCGGAGAACCTGCTCATGTTCCTCACGGGCCCGCTCACGGGCACGGGCTATCCTACGTCAGGGCGTATGGTAGTGGTCACGAAGTCCCCGCTCACCAACTTGTTCTTGGATTCCCACGCTGGGGGGTGGTTTGGCCCAGAGCTTAGGCGGGCGGGCTTCGACGGCCTCGTGATAAAGGGTTCCTCTGACGGGCCCGTCTACCTATGGCTCTCGGAAGATGGTCTTGAGTTCAGGGATGCCTCACACATCTGGGGCCAGCCAGCTGGCCGTGCGGTCGAGCTGGTGAGGGCAGAAACGGACCCAGGGGCGCACGTGGCCGTGATAGGGCCTGCCGGCGAGAACTTGGTGCGTTTTGCGGCCATAATATTCGATAGGGATGAAGATCCGTGGCGTTCTGGCGTCGCCGGGCGTGGCGGAGCAGGTGCCGTAATGGGTTCTAAACGCCTTAAGGCCGTGGCCGTCAGGGCCAGGAAAGGCAGGGTGTCCATCCACGACGGAAAGGCGTTCAGAAAGCTCGTTAAGCACCTGTATGAGAAAATGAAGGCAAGCCCGATCTACCACATACGCCGGGCCGTGGGCACCTCGTATTGGGTAGAGCCCATGAACAGGCTGGGCTTCCTGCCGACACGGAACTTCACGTCCGGCTTCATAGAGGGCCACTACGGCCTGACGGGCTCCTACCTCAGGGCCCACGTGGCAAGGGACGTGGGCTGTGCTTACTGCCCGATGAAGTGCGGCAAAGTGGTCCGCCTGCCGGAGGGGGCCGTGAAGGTCGAATACGAGATATTGGCCATGATGGGTGCTAACAACGGCCTAACGGATGCCCTCGAGGTAGCTAAGTCCGTCAAGCTGGCCACGGAGCTGGGCTTGGACGGCATTTCCACGGGCGTCGTAATAGGATTTGCCATGGAAGCTGGACGGAGGGGGCTGTTGAAAGATGTGCCCGACTTTGGGGATGCTGAGGGGCAGAGGGAGCTGGTGAAGAAGATAGCTTACCGAGAGGGCATAGGCGACCTCCTGGCAGAGGGCGTGAAGAGGGCTGCTGAAAAGCTGGGCCCAGAGGCCGTCAGGATTGCCGTCCACGTGAAGGGCCTCGAGCTGCCCGGTTATGACCCGAGGGCCTCGTGGGGGATGGCACTCGCCTACGCCACCGCCGATAGAGGAGGGTGCCACCAGAGGGCCTGGACCGTCAGGGCAGAAATAGATGGGAGGCTGAAGCGTTTCTCGACGGAAGGGCTTGCTGAGTTCGTGAAATACGTCCAGGACGAGAGGGCTGCTGCCTTCTCCCTGATAGTTTGCGATTTCGCACCTCTGGGCGTTGAAGACTTCATAAGCGGCCTTAGGGCGGCGGCAGGCTTGGAATACGACGTGGGAGAATACCTGACGGTCGGGGAACGCATCTGGAACCTGGTGAGGCTGTTCAACATGAGGGAGGCAGGTGTATCACGGGCCGACGACACGCTACCGCCCCGCATGTTCGAGGAGCCTTTGCCCATGCCCGATGGCCGTGAGGCGAGCATAGGCAGGGCCACGTTGGAACGCCTCTTGGACGAGTATTACGCATTGAGGGGCTGGGACGAACGGGGCAGGCCAAGGCCTGAGAAGCTGAGGGAACTGGGCTTGGACAAGCTGGTTTAGGGTCCCGCCAGCAGTCGCCTACTTGACCCTCATTATTTTGGCCCGTCCGAGGATGCGCCAGTATTCGACTTCCACGCCAGGCTGCAGCTTCTCCTTCAGCCCTTCTTCCTCCGGCAGGGGGGCCTCGAAGACCTCGTAGGTCTCCAGGTCCATGAGCTGGACGGCGTTCGGCATGATGGACAGGACCTGGCCAGCCCTCTTCTCGACTATGGGGACCTCGACCTGGGCGTCCACGGGCTTCACTATGCTCCTCTTCACGCCGTCGAAAATGCCTATTGCCACCACCCTGGCCTTCGCAGAGCCGTGCTTGCCGGGCTTGGACTTCGTCATCTCGACGATGCGGCACGGCTCGCCGTCTATGACTATGTAGGAGCCTACCCTCAGGGAACCGAGCTCCACGGGCTTGCTCACCTTTCCACCTCGGGTGAGCTATTTAGGCCCCGGACCTTATAAACCAGAGGTGGTGCAGGAGGGGAATTGCCGAGCGTGGGCATCATAGCCAACATGACCAAGCCCGAGGCCGTCGGCATAGCAGAGCGCATAATGGCCTACCTGTCCGGCGAGGGCATCGAGTTCGTGCTCGAGGAAGAGCTGGCTAAGGCCCTCGACAGGCCGGGGGGCGGCGTGCCCCTGCAGTTCATGAGGGCCGACCTGCTGGTCATCGTGGGGGGAGACGGCACCATCCTGAGGGCCTGCCTCGACCTGCCGGACGACGCACCACCCATAATGGCCGTTAATGTCGGCGAGAGGGGCTTCCTGACCACCGTTGAGCCAAGCGAGGTCGAAGAAGCCCTCAGGGCCTTCTTCGAGGGGCGTGTGGAAGTAGAAGAACGCATGAGGCTTGAGGCCAGGATAGGCAACACGGTCCTCCCGAAGGCCCTGAACGAGGTATGCCTTACCTCCAAGGTGCCCGCCAAGCTGTTCAAGGCCAGGGTGAGGAAAAACGGGGCCGATATGTGCTGGGTCGAGGGAGACGGCCTCTTGGTGGCCACGCCAGCTGGCTCAACGGCTTACTCGCTATCCTGTGGCGGGCCCGTCGTTGACCCGGGCCTGAGGTGCCTCCTCCTGACGCCCATCTGCCCCGTCAGGCCCTCGTGGCCTTTCGTCCTGCCCCCGGATGCCCAGATAGAAGTGGAGGTCGTGAAGGCCAGGGAGCCCGTGGCCGTAGTGGATGGCCAAGCTGTCTTCGAGCTTGAGGTCGGCTCAGTCGTGAGCATAAGGGCGTCGGAAAGGCCCCTTAGGTTCGTGGGGCTAAGGGCCAGGTTCTACGAGAAGCTGGCCCGCAGGGGAAGTGGGCCTCATGCCTAAGAAGAAGGCCATAGTGCTGGACGCATCGGCCTTCATAGCTGGCCTGGACCCGTTCTCCCTAGAAGGCCAGGCGTTCACCGTGCCGGGCGTGAGGAGCGAGGTCAGCCCGAGCTCCATGGGCTCCCTCAGGCTGAGGCTGGCAGAGGAGAGCGGCAAGCTGACCGTGAAGGAGCCCAGCCCGGGGGCCCTTGAGGAGGCCAGGAAGGCATCTGCCCTCCTCGGGGACGCCATAAGGCTCTCTGAAGTAGACGTAGAACTCCTGGCCTTGGCCATAGAGCTGAAGGAAGAGGGCTACGAGACCCTGATAATAACGGATGACTACGCCATACAGAACGTGGCCAAGAGGCTCGGAATAGCCTTCTCGCCCGTGGCCACCTTCGGCATAAAGGAGGGGCTGACCTGGGTCGTCTATTGCCCGGCCTGCTTCGCCCGTTTCCCGGGCGATTTGGCCGTGAGGGAGTGCCCGATATGTGGGACGCCCCTGAAGAGGAAGCCGGTCAAGAAGGTCAGGGGCCATGAAGGCCGGGCCCCCTGAGCCCCTCCTCTCGGACGCCGTCATAGATGCCCTGGCCGAGGTCTACCCGCCGGGCGAGCTGGGCGAGGTCATAAGGGCCCTGGGGAGGCCGGGCCCCAGGTATTACATGCGGGTCAACACGCTGAAGGCCGACGTAGGGGCCGTTGTTGACCGGCTGAGGGAGAAGGGGCTGGACGCCAGGGAAGACGAGCACCTCCCCGAGGCCATATACGTGCCCGTCAGAGGGCCCTTCGAGCTGCCCGATGCCGAGAAAGAGGTCGTGGTGGACAAGTTCACGGCCGAATCGGCCATGATGGGCTCCAACGTCTACGTGCCGGGCGTCCTGAGCTTCAGGGGCGTGAGGCGTGGCGACGAGGTCCTTGTGGTCTCGGAGCTCGGCCAGCCGGTTGCGTTCGGGATAGCCAGGATGGACGAGCGTGAGGTCCTGTCCGCCAGGAAGGGCCTAGCCGTCGAGGTCCTCAGGCCCCTATACGAGCTGCCGCCCATCAGGGAGCTGGAGGAGTTCAAGGAGGGCCTGATATACCCGCAATCGCTGCCCTCCATGCTGACCAGCAGGGTCCTCGGGCCCGAGCCCGGCGAGCTCATCCTCGACGTGGCCTGCGGGCCGGGGGGGAAGCTGAGCCACATATGCCAGCTCACGTCCAACGGGGCCCGTGTCGTGGGCTTCGACAGGAGCGGGAGGAAGGTGGCCGAGACCCGTGAGGTCCTAAGCAGGCTGGGCTGCGAGGCCGCCGTCGTCAGGGCTGATTCACGATACCTCGACCTGGACTTCCCCTCGCTGGTCGGGAAGGCCGATAGGGTCCTAGTTGACCCGCCCTGCAGCGCCCTGGGGGTCTTGCCCAAGCTGTTCGACCTGAAGGACCACAGGGAGCTGGCTTCGCTGGCCGAATACCAAAAGCAGTTCATCAGGGTGGCCGCCAAGCTCGTCAGGCCGGGCGGCGTGGTGGTCTACAGCGTCTGCACCATGACGGCCCGTGAGTGCGAGGGCATCGTCTCCTTCGCCTTGGAAGAATGCGGCCTTGAGGTAGACGAGCAACCGATCTACATAGGCTCGAGGGGGCTCCCGGGCTCGGTCGAGGGAGCCGAGCTCCTCCAGAGGTTCCACCCGCACCTCCACGGCTCTGGCTACTTCATAGGGAGGCTCGTCAGGCCCAGGTGAGGCCGATTGGGCCTTCTTCCCCGTCCCCACATGAGGGCTAACCGGCATCAAAGGCTTATTTGGAACGCCTGGCCAACATAGGGCGAAGGCGGGAATGGGATTGGAGCTATCGAGGCAGAAGGCCAGGAAGAAGGTCATGGAGAGGTTCGATTTCCTGAGGACCTGTGCCCTCGCCAGGGAGCTCTGCTACCTCATAAGGTCCAATTTGGCCGTCCTGGACCCGGAGGACGTCCACAGGGCCTGCCTATTCATATCCAAGCTGTGCCAGGAAGCTGGCTGCGTGGAGCCAGCCGAGCTCTGCGCCAAGGCGGCTGAAGCGGTCCTAAATGACGAGAACGAGTTCCTGAGGCTGTGCTCCCAGAGCTGCAAGTTGTGCGGCCAGCACGCCAGGAGGCCCAGGAGGGAAGCCGGCCGGGAGGAACGTGAGAGGACCACCTACGTCGCCTGAGAGGAAATACTAATACGTGGGAGGCCTAGGCCTCTCGGGGAATGGTGAGGCCCATCCCCTGGAGGCACGTGGCCTCGTGGTCCTGCAACCTGTGCGGGAAGTGCTGCCGTGAGTATAGGGTAGTCCTCAAGCCAGAGGAATGGCTCAGGCTCGTGGACATCTACGGGCCCGGTGTGGCCGAGGTAGGGCACGGGAAATTCTACCTTAAGCGCCGGCCAGATGGCTCCTGCATCTTCCTCAGGAAGGTGGGCGATAAGTGGCTCTGCGGGCTACAGGACATGAAGCCCAAGGCCTGCAAGCTATGGCCCTTCAAGGTCCTCAGCTGGCCGAAGTATGGCCGGGCAGCAGAAGCCTACGTGAACTACATGGGATACCCGCTCTACGTCTACGTCGACCCGTTCTGCCCGGGCCTTAAGTGGGGCAGCCCGACGCCAGCCTTCGTCTCCACCGTGCTGAGGGAAGCCATAGAAATAGCCCTCGGCATAAGGACCGAGCAAGAGCACACGACCTCCAAGCTCCCCGAGAGCCTCAGGCTCTACCTCAGGGCCCGGAGGGTGAGGGGGCCGGGCCCAGCTGGCCCCAGGATATGAGGGCCCAGGGCCCCAGGCTCTCAGACGGTTGATCCATCATCACTCCTCAGCCAAGGCTGAACTCATCACTCGGGGCCCTTAGGGCCTCGGGCCTTAAAAGCTCTGATTGCGAAATCCTTAAATCCCTCCAGAATCCCGGGCCAATACGGGGCCCGTAGCTCAGCCCGGTTAGAGCGGCGGGCTCATAACCCGCTGGTCCCCGGTTCAAATCCGGGCGGGCCCACCACGGCCTTATTCCACGGTCAATCCCCCGGGGAGATGGGGTGCCCTCTAAGGCGCCGGAGGTTCCTCAGCGAAGAGAAGATTCTTCACCCCTCTGCTACGGCCACTCTCATCACCCAGGGGCCCTCAAGGCCTCATCGGAGGTCTTTCGTTCACCTATCACAGCTCAGCCTCGTTAATCACGGGCCCGGGCCCCTCAGCTATTTTAGGAGGGCGGTATTAAGGGCTTCCCGGGGACCGCCTTGGACTACCTGGCCTTCCTGGAGCGTGAGGGGCTTGACCTGGCCATCTTCAGGGGGCCCGTCCTGGTCTTCTCGAGCCGTGGGGAAGGCCTGAGGCCCCTCCTGGAGGCCGTGGAGAAGCTGGCCCAGGAGCCGGGAGGCTACGTGGTGGCAGACAGGGTGGTGGGGCGGGCAGCTGCCCTCCTGGCCTTAATGTTGGAGCCCTCTGAGGTCCACGCCCTCGTCATGAGCTCTGGTGCCCTCTCCCTGCTGGCCTCCAGGGGCGTGAGGGCCGTGGCAAGGCGTGTGGTAGAGCACATAACATCCGAGGGCGGGAAGCCCTGCCCCTTCGAGCAAGCCCTAAGGGGCGTTGAGGAACCGGAGGAAGCCTACAGGATCGTGAGGGAAATGCTCAAGAAAGGCGGTCAGTAGACGAACTCGTAGAGCTCCTCGGGCCCTGCGTAAGGGCTGTTGAGGGCGAACTCCACGGCCCTGTTGACCTCGGCCACTACTTCTTCTTCCACCCGGGCCAGTTCTTCCTCGCTCGCTATTCCGTGGGCCAGGAGGCGCTCCCTAAGGCGCTTTATCGGGCACTTGGCCTTCCAGGCCTCTACTTCCTCCCGGCTCCTGTAGGCCGTGCCCGGGTCGCCCACGTGGTGGCCGAGCCATCGGTAGGTCTTGGCCTCTATGAGAGATGGCCCCAGGCCCTTACGGGCCCTCTCGACGGCCCACTTGGCGGCCTTGTAGACCTCCACGACGTCGTTCCCATCTACCACGAGGCCCGGTATGCCGTAGCTGGCGGCCCTGGCAGCTATATCACGGACCGACGTGGAACGGCTCACATGGACCGATATGGCATACTGGTTGTTCTCGCAGACGTAGATGACGGGCGCCTTCCAGATGGCCGCCAGGTTCAGGCCCTCGTGGAAATCGCCTATGTTGCTGGCGCCATCCCCGAAGAAGCAGGCCACCACTTGGTCGGTCCCCCTCAGCCTTATGGCCAGGCCCACGCCGGCCGCTATGGGTATGTTGGAGCCCACTATGGGGCAGGAGTAGAGGACCCCTTTCTCGGGACAGCAGGGCCTCATGGAGCCGCCTCGGCCCCTGTTGAGGCCCGTGGCACGGCCCAGTATCTCGGCAGCCAGCTTCTCGAGCGGGACGCCCTTGGCTATGCTGTGGGCATGCCCCCTGTGCGTGGACAGGACGTAGTCGTCGGGCCTCAGGGCAGCACAGACGCCAGCTGCCACGGCCTCCTGGCCTATGTAGACGTGGGCCGATGACGGGACGAGGCCACGCTTGTATAGGTCCGCTATGGCTTCCTCGAAACGCCTTATGGTCAACATGGTCCTGAACAACCGCATGAGCAAGGGCTTGCCTAGGCTGGCGAGCTCGCCGGAGCTCGGCATCCCCAAATCCCGTCCACCGACGGACGGGCAGGAGCCGTTGGTTTAAACCCTTCCGCTGCTCACCCGTGGGCGGTTCAGGGATGGCCAACATGGGTGCAGAGGAGATCAAGGAGAGGCTCCTCAGGCTCCTAGAGGAGATGAAGTCCTACGCACCTTCTTACCCGCTCGTCGGGAACGTGGCGGACAAGCTGAAGAAGGCCCTGGAGAAGGTGCCGCCGGAAGAACTCAGGAAGGCCCTTAGGGAGCTGAGGGACATACTGAACTCGGCCTGAGGCCGTGGGAAAGAATTGGCGCCGGGGGTGGGATTCGAACCCACGCGGGCCCGGAGGCCCACCGGATACCCCGTCCCCAACCTCACCGGCCCGAGGGCCCTCACGGGGACCTCGAGTCCGGCGCGTTGACCACTCCGCCACCCCGGCGCCCAGGGCCTAATGTGGAGGGGGGGCCTTTTAGCTTATCGCATCGTGGAACGCATCCTCAGGGGCCTCCTGGGCCTTATGAGCTTCTGGAACCTGGGCGGGAGGGGCTCGGTGGCCAGTATGTCCTCTAGGAGCTCGACCACGTAGGGCTGTGATCTGACTAGGTCCGTCAGGGTTATTATGCCCACGAGCTTGCCGCCCTCGAATATTGGGAGCTTCTTTATGCCCTTGCTCGTCATGAGGCGGGCCGCCTCCTCGAGCGTCATGTCGGGCCTGCCCTTGACTATGGGGGAGCTCATCACCCAGGCCACACGGACGGCATCTGGGTTCTTGCCTTCTGCCACCACACGGACGAGGATGTCCCGCTCCGTTATTATGCCGACGGGCTCGTCGTCCCTCATGACCACTAGGCAGCCGACGTTCTTCTCGCTCATGAGCTTGGCAGCTTCACGGACCGTGGCATCTTCCCTTATCGTTATGACATCGGTGTTCATTATGTCCCTCACCGTAAAGGACATCTGGGCCCACCGGCCTCTCTTGGGCCCGAGAGGGTTATAATCCTTAATCCTCAAGGGCTAACAGCAAGGGGGCGAGGACGTGAGGATAACGGACCTCAAGCCGGGCATGAGGGGCGTGAGGGTAGAGGCCGAGGTGCTTGAGGTCGGGGAGCCCAAGAAGGTGATGGCCCGTGGCTCTGAGAGGACCATACTTGAGGCCGTAATAACGGACGGCACGGGTCGTGTGAAGCTCGTCCTCTGGGACGACAAGATAGTGGAGCTGAGGCCAGGCGATAAGGTGGTCATAGAGGGCGGCGTCGTTACGTCCTACAAGGGCGAGTGGAGGCTGAACGTGAGCAGGGACGGCTCCATAAGGAAGGCCGGGCCCTGACGGGCGGCCGTCAACGCCTGCGTGGGTTCTTCACCACATCCGATTATCCGAGCGAGTATCACCCGGCCGCCCCCTGAGGGTCCCCGTGGGGCAGATATTTGCCTTCCACCAAACCTTTTATCGCCCGGGATTGGCCACGGGCGGGAGGATGCTCATGGCAAGCGGGGGCCGCAGAGCCAGGCTGCTTGTCCTCGAGGTCGCCAGGAGGGCCGTCCAATTGGCCTTGTTCGTCCTCTTCAACGTGGGCCTATGGGGCCTTACGGCCACCCCGCTCCTCCTGCCCATACTGCAGCCCTCAGGGACGCCAGGCAGGGTGGTTGGGAACGCCTTCTCGGCCATGGAATACATGCTCTCCGAGGGCATGGCACCGCTCATACCTTTCGCCATGTTCCTCTTAATAGGGGCCCTCTTCGGCCGCATCCTGTGCGGCTGGGCTTGCCCGTTCGGGCTCGTTCAGGACGTGCTCAGATACGCCAGGAGGAGGCCCTTCCAGGTGGCGGCCCACACCCACAGGTCGGCCGTGAAGCTGAAGTATTACATCCTGGGCCTGGTCATGCTGGTGAGCGGCACGCTGGCCCTCTCCCTGGCCTTGGGCACGGGCCAGAGGTATAAGGAAGCCCTGGGCCCTTATGCGCCAGGCTCCTTCACGGCCCTCTCGCCAGCCGAAACGCTGTTCTCCCTCCTGCCCGGCTTGGCCGTGGAATTGCTCGAGATGGGCGAGGTGAACGTTAAGGAGTTCATCACGGGCCTGCCCTGGATATTCTGGGCCAGGTTGGTCATAATGGTGGCCGTCCTGGTCATGGTGGCCTACATCCCGAGGGGCTGGTGCCGATACCTCTGCCCGGTCGGGGCCATGATGGGCATCTTCAGCCGCTTCAGCCTCCTGGGCCTTAAGATCGATGTGGTGAAGTGCGACAAGTGCGGTGAGTGCGTGAGGGCCTGCCCCATGATGGTGAGGCTGCTGGAGCAGGACCCGGAGAAGATATCGGACCCGGAGTGCATCTACTGCTTCAGGTGCGTGGCAGCCTGCCCACAGGGCGCCATAAAGCCCAGGTTCCCCTGAGGGGCCCGTGTGGCGATGGCCTATCAGCTCACCCGGCCCGTTATCCTAATGGCAGCGTGCGGCAGGGCCAGGACGGCCCCCGTTATGCCCAGGGCGAGGGCGAGCAGCCTGCCCCTATCGAGGGGGACGAGCCTCACCTTCATGGTCATCGTTATCGAGACATATGGGAAGCCAGAGCCCTCGTTCGCCACGGCTGCTATAACGCAGGCCCTCTCTTCAAAGCAGAAGGTCCTAACGAGCCTCCCGGTCGTGTTGACGAGTATCTTGACGTCCTCCTGGGCCATGAACGCCTCGAGGGCCGTCGTGTTGAGCTCGCCATAATACCATAGTTGAGCCAGCTTCTCCTCGGGACAAGATATCACGTAGATGCGTGCCCCCTTCCCGGCCGAGATCCTCACCTCTAGTATGGTGTTCGGCCCCACGCATCGGTAGTCCCACAGGACCTCGCCGGGCGGGAGCTCGCTGACGGAAATGTGGCTCGCCTCGGCCGGCAGGACTATCATGGAGGCGCACAAGACGGCCAGCGATACCGCTACGGCGAGCAGGCCGAGCCTGGCCATCACGTAGGTCAGGCGCCCTACGTCCGTCATACGGGTTCGAACCTCCTGAGGAAGTATATGAGGGCTGCCGTGTAGAAGGCGATCGCTATGGCGTAGTTCCCGGACAGGTAGGCCACGCACTCCCACGTGGTCGGTGCCTCGCCGCCCGGGCCCAGGGGGACGCCACCTACGGACAGGGAGTAGTGCCTCATCAGGGCGACCAGCGGTTCCAGCGTGTAATAGACGTGCCTCACGCCCTCCCAGCCCGTTATGCTCCCGATCATCAGGAGGATGGAGCTTATGACGTTGACGGCGAAGAGCAAAGCTATCCCTATGGCCAGGGAGGCCCCGCCCCTCCTGACCACTATGGCCGCCAAGAACATGAGGGACGCCGGCAGGAGGATGTCGGCCACGAAGGCCAGGAGGCCCATGATGAAGACATCTAGGTGCTCTAGGGCCAGGTCGGGGAAGAGCAGGCCCGTGAAGACGCATATAGACATGACGACGTAGGCTATCGGTATGAGGACGCCGGACGTGAGCTTGGCTAAGAAGAACCTGCCACGCCCCACCGGATACGTCAGGTAGGTCTGGACGAGGCCCTTCCTTATCTCGTTCGCAAGGCCGTAGGATATGTTCTTCAGTATGAGGATTATGGTTATGAAGCTTATCATGCCGGAGGAGAGGTTCATCACGATGAGGAGCCTTGCTTCTTCGGCCTCAAGGCCCGTCACGGCGTAAGCCACGGGCGAGAAGATGAGCGGGAAGAAGGCGTATAGGAAGGCCAGGACCTCCGGTA
>Ga0190326_1000094_pt1 | contig 13079 bp, 17 predicted proteins | sample 4870111112_MG_FD_165049 | JGI IMG/M metagenome (GOLD analysis project Ga0190326, IMG submission 165049) | Hydrothermal vent sediment bacterial communities from Southern Trench, Guaymas Basin, Mexico - 4870-11-11-12_MG | ecosystem: Environmental > Aquatic > Marine > Hydrothermal vents > Sediment ... | reverse complement strand
TAGATGTTGAAAGGAATGGGCTGATTCTGATGAGAGTTTATCCAACGAGAAATTGGTTGATAACGAGATCTTTCGTAAAGGAAGTTCTCAGGTATTGCGAGAACAAGCCTAAATTCGTTATAGATAAAGCTCCTTGGCTTATAAAAGCCTTAATCTGGAATTCGAACACGAAAGGTTTCGGAAAGCGTAGCTTAGTTGAATCCGTCTTTAGCTCGTTTAAGCAGCGAGTAAAGATATTCTTCTGCTCTATTACTAAAAATCCTGTTAGATGTTGGAATCTTTTCTGCAAGCTGTTTATGCTATACTATAATCATTTGAGATCATTATGTTGACATGTCCATCGAAAACATTCAGTTACCTACCAGATAAGAGATCCTTGACCTCTACATATTCCTAACCCTTTATGGTATTATCATAATTCATAGTAGTTCTCAGAGAAGGAAAAATGTGGATTTTTCGGTTAATTATACTATCAAACTCTTCAACAAAAAAAGATATATCATCTACCCTTAAACTTAGGCTTTCTTTTTTCTAGGAATGCCTTAAATCCTTCTACCCTGTCTTCGCTTTCCCAGCAGCGTAAAAGGGCAAGCAGTTCGTAATCCACAAATTCTTCAAGGTCAAGCTTGTACGCTAATTTTAGCCCTCTTTTAGCGTAAGCAATTGCAAGAGGAGCATTTTCTGCAATCTTCTGCGCAAGTTCTTTCGTAACATCCATTAGTTTGTCATGTGGCACAACCTTGTTGATGAGCCCCATCCTGTAAGCTTCATGTGCATCTATGACATCCCCAGTGAATATCAATTCTGCCGCTTTGTGGTATCCAACAAGCCTTGGTAAAAACCACATTCCTCCCCAATCAGGAGGAACGCCTCTTTTTACAAAAGCTTGCGAGAATTTTGCTTTCTCACTTGCTATTATTATATCGCACGCCAGTGCAAGATTACATCCCCCTCCAGCAGCAACACCGTTTACAGCAGCGATGACTGGCTTCTCCATCGAATTTATTGCAAGTATGATCTTATGCATAGCAGGTCTTTCAGTACTTCCCAAAGGTGGTAGAGCTCTTACAGTTCCGGATACAAACTCATTTATATCTCCTCCAACGCAGAATGCTTTCCCAGCTCCGGTTATCACTATTACGCGCACGTCTTTATCATCTCTCGCAAGCTTGATTGCATCGTAGAGTTCATCTCTCATGTTTTCACAGAATGCGTTCAACTTCTCTGGTCTGTTGAGTGTAATCGTTGCCACATGACCATCTTTCTCGTAGAGAATATACTTCCACTTCATCGCATAATCTCCTCCAAAGTTTTATATATACGTTTTGCATCTTCAATCATTTTTGGAATTATGTCGGAAACACTTACAATCTCCCTGATTATTCCAACCACCTGTCCACAGGGTATAAGAGCAGACTCTTTATCTCCTCCCCAGATGTATATTTTATCTCCGTAAGATCCGATCTCCTTAATTCTACCTTCTTTTTCCATTTTAAGAATCTCTTGAGCAGCTTTATTGTTAAGGACTCGGAGGGGAAGCGTACTCTTTGCTACAACTATCGTGGAGGTACACTCTGCCTCAAGTATTGCCTTCTTACAGTATTCTGGTACTCGACTCTCTTTTGTAGCGAGGAAGCGTGTTCCAACTTCGACTCCTTCAGCTCCAAGTGCAAAGGCGGCGAGAAGCGTACGTCCATCAGCTATACCACCCGCAGCAATTACAGGGATATCAAGTTCATCGACAAGCCGGGGGATAAGGCAGAATGTTGATACTTCATCTCTGCCAATGTGTCCTCCCGCCTCAAAGCCCATAGCAATTACAGCATCAACTCCCGCACTCTCCGCTATTCTGGCAGCTTTTAGGCTTGAAACTTTGTGTATTATATTCAATCCGGCACTTTTTGCGATTTCAGCAAATTCTGCGGGATTTCCAGCACTTGTTATTACAGTGCCAATATCTTCATCTATCGCAACTTCTAGAAGCTCTCTCGATTTTGGGCGATATATAGGAATGTTTACACCAAAGGGTTTATCTGTTAACTCCCTTGCTTTCTTTATTTCATCTCTTAGCTGTTCTGGGCTTAATCCAGAAGCCGCAATTACGCCAAATCCACCGCTGTTCGACACTTTCGCAGCAAACTCTCCTAGTGTTATAAGGCGCATAGCTCCAAGTATCACTGGATATTTAGATCCAAGAAGAGATGTAACTCTATTTTGCATAGGGTATCACCCTCCTACTAAAGAGTAATAACATAATATCTCCGATTTGGCTATATCTCGGGAGCAGAGTGGCTTGCTTCATAGTCTCTAATTGTAATCTTTGTTATTAAAATTTTTCGTATAAATTTAAAAGTCACATAAAAAGATGATTATGCAATATTGTTGATTTAGAGATTTTTAAAAAACTCAAGGATGTGTCAACTTAAGATAGTTTTTAAATTTAAATTTTAAATTAAATATATGTACCTTTTGCACTAAGTTGACAAGTCCAAACTCAATATCCAAACATTTTCGATGGAAGCCAAGTGCTTAACTGTGGAACCAAACACAATATAACCGTAGACAGAGCAAGTAAAACGAGAAACGGCAAACATCCCCTAACTATCTCATCTATTGGCGCACCAGTTATACCCTTGACAACAAACAAGTTCATGCCAACTGGTGGCGTCAGCAGACCCATACCAAGCACCACTGTCATGATCACTGCAAACCATATTGGATCGAAGCCTAAGGCTGTTATCAGCGGGTATATTACGGGAAGGGTTATGACAACAATGGATACAGCCTCAAGAACTGTTCCGAGTGCAAGTAGTATTAGAATTAGCAGAAGAAGTACTATCCACGGATGAAGATTTGCGCTGAAAACAGCATTAATCACTTTTTGTGGCACCTGAAAGCTTGCGACGATTGTTGAGTACAGCGTAGAGGATGCAAGTATAAAGAGTATGAAAGAGGATGTTTCTGCTGACTCACGCAAAATACTGAGAAAAGACTTGCTGTCAACCCATCTGTAAATTAATGCCAGAATGATGGAATACACTGCCGCGACACCAGCAGATTCCGTGGGTGTAAATACTCCAGCATATATCCCGCCAAGTATTAGCACTGGAATGACAAGCAGTGGTGCTGCGCGGTACGTTATATGTAGCCTTTCCTTCCAAGTGTATCTGCGCTCATCTTTCTTTCTTGATGCGAATATGACGTAGGCTGAGAATACAGCCGTGATCAGCAGTCCCGGAAAGACTCCCGCTATGAACAGTTTGCCCACAGACACACCAGTAATCTCTCCGTAGATAATCATGCCTATACTTGGCGGAATTAAAATTCCGAGAAATCCAGAGGATGCGATGATACCATAGGTGAGCCTTTTGTCATAGCTCCTCTTTATCATTTCAGGAATTGCTATCACACCGATTGCCGTAGTGGTCGCGACACTCGAACCGCTGATCGCTCCGAAAATTGCACATGCAATTACCGATGCAACGCCAAGCCCACCCGGCACTCTGTTCAGCCAAGATGCTGCGAATTCATATATGAGCGAACTCATTCCACTTCTACCAATAATCAAGCTTGTCAGAATGAAGAGCGGAACCGCTGTAAGCGTAATGCTGTCCAAGGCTTTGTAGAGTGAGGACGGGATTATGGACATCGCTGAAGAGCCAAGAGTTAGGTAGATCAGCATCGTCCCCAGAAAGCCTATTGCGTATGCAACAGGTGTTCCTGTTAACAGCACAGCTATGAGTGATGCAAACATGAACACAATCAGTAACTGCTGATTATTGCTTAAAATTGCCGCCAAGAGGTGGGCAATCAGTAAAAGTACAACAGTAAGTGCAACAGCTGCACGCTTGTGAGAGAGAGCTCTGTACAGATCGCAGATAAGCGGTGGCAGCATGAGTAAAAAGGAGAGAACTATTATACCATATATGATCCACATTGGGACGTGTAGAAGCGTTGGAGAGGTCTCACCAGACACGTAGGCTTCAACTGTAAAAATCAGGAAGGTGTAGGCTGCAGCTGCAGAGTAAATGGTACACATCGCGATGCTGAGAATTTCGAGAATTGACCTCGTGAATCCACTAGCCTTGTTAATAAAAAAATCGACTCTTACGTGCTTGTTCTCCTTTAAAGTGTATGCAGAGCCTAGAAATGCGGATGCGATTAGTAGATAAATTGCTATCTCCTCAGCCCAGATTGTTGGCGAATGGAGAATGTACCTGCTGAACACCTCCCAGAATATGCACAAGGACATTACGAAAACAGCTATTCCAGAAATTAATCCGATAGAATCATAAAATAAATCATAAAAATTTTCTAGTCGCATTTTTTCACGTTTGCATAGATCTTTCAGCGTCTTCGAGAGAATCGTAGCCGTAATACTTCACCATACACTCGTATATTGCTTCTGAGCCGTTTATATTCTTCGCCTTTAGATCAAGGAGATACTTGTAATATAGCTCTAGTGTCCTCCTTGAATACGTCTCAAGTTCTGCTTTTATATACGTTTCAAACGACTTCACGTACTCCGTATCTTGGTAGCTGTAAAGCGGTCTTCCCCTGCTTAGAAGCTTTGGGTACTTTTTGTAGAGCTCTTCTTGCCATTTGACGAGTATTCTCGCAATTTCATCGATTATGTGCAACGTTTCAAGATCCTTTAGTGGAGGTATCAGCCCCTGCATTCTTGCGTATTTCAGTTCCATCAGATTCTTCCCTTCATCTTTTGCAAGTTTTAAATCCCTCAAGTAGCTTTCAAGGACATCTTCTGGTAGTTGCATCCACTGGCAGACTCTCATAACCCTGAAAGTCTCTGGGTCTTCCTGACATGCCGCCCGACCCCCTATATTCTTGACCTCCGAGAACATTTCCCACTCGATCTGCACAATTTCCCTGATTAAGGACTTCTTTTTCTCAGATAACTCTATCATCTCCTTCATCCCCCACTAAGAGCTTCTGCTATAGATAGTAACTTCTTAGCTTCTTCCTCTTTCCCGTACTCCTTGGCACGTTCAAGGAAGTACTTGGTTACTTCTTCCTTCATGAGTCTGTAAAATTCCTCTCTGTCCTTTTCAGACTTGAACCTTGTGAATGTCATGTTCTTCTCATTCTTAAGAATTTCCTCAGCTTTCTCGTCCCACTGTCTTGAAATCTGTTTGGAATGTTCTCTCGCCTCTTTAGCACACTCCATTATAACTTTCTGAACATCTGGCGGCAGGCTGTTCCATCTGTCGAGATTCATCACAACTGCGAATTCAGCATATCCTACTGGCTCGTAAAGGGCATACGGCGCAACCTCGTACAGCTTTCTGTGCAGGATCGATGTCGGTCCAGTTAAAACGCCATCGATCGTTCCAGTTTGCAATGCCATGTACATCTCTCCGGCTCCAAGAAAGACCGGCGATGCTCCTACAGCTTTTATTGCCATGTTCGTTACCTCAGAGTAACCTCTAATCTTCAATCCTTGCAGATCACGCAAGCTATAAACGGGCTTTTTCAGGACAAAATAGCCGTACCCATAGTCCATGAGATACAGCAGCTTGACTCCTGCTTTCTCAAATTCTTTAGAGAGTATTTCTTTAACTGTTTCGTTATCCATAACTCTATCCCAGTGATCTCTGCTTTTATATATGGTCAGATCTGTAAACATGAAAAGCGGCGACTTTCCTGACCACTGTGAAATCGTTATCTCTGCCATATCAACTGCCCCAGATGGAACAGCGCGGATGAGGTCCTTATCCGAATACAGCTGCCCAGCCGGATACACTTCTACCTTTACTTTGCCATTAGTTTTGTTTTCGATGAGCTGAGCAAAGTACTCCATGTTTTTAGTCACATGGTGATTAACTGGCAGATTTCCAGCAAACTTCAGGGTTATCTGCTCTTCTTTAACTGGTGGTTGAACACAATAACTCAACAGAACAACAAATAAAAAAATAGTTAATAATAATAATTTCGACTTCATATGCTTCACTTCCTGACTCACAGATAAGCTATTGCTTTCCTCAGATACGCTGCAAGCTTTGGCGCTTCAGCCATAGCCCCCTCAAACTTGTACTTGCCTGTTACAGCTCCCATCAGTGGATCTTCCTCACCTTTCATTACTTTCAGCCAGAATTCAGGCGATGCAACGATTCTCACTGTCGGTGATGGGTGCGTACCTTCCTTAAACTCAACCGTCCCATCTCCCTTGAATTCCACGTAGAATTCCTCTCCGTCAAGGACAAACTGTATTACTCCTTTCCAGCCTGGAAGCAGGTTTTGTACCTCATACCTTTCGTTGTGCACTTCACACAACCTTTTGAGCAAATCCTTAGCTTCACTCACACATATCCCTCCAGTACAAATTTTGTTTAATTTAATTTTTAAATATTTTGGTTTAGAAGCAGGATGTGTTCACTTTGTGCGAAGAATTTAAATATTGGATATGTAAGCTTTTATCTCTTAAATGGACACATCCTAGAAGCATTTCTGATCAAGTCAACCGCATCGGGTATGGCTTTCAATCCGAACTCCGTTAGCTTTGCAAAACGATAAGAACCGATAACTTCCATTTTAACAAGACATTTACGAGCTAATCTGTCTAAAGCCCTGTGAACTCTCTTAATTAACGCCTGCTTAGATAGGTTCTTTCGGTATTTCTTGAGAAATCTAACCAGATGAGTAACAGTTAAACCACTATAATCTTCCCTTAGCTTGACAAGTATTAATGCTTCATCGATTTTTCTTTCCGAAAGCCTTTTTAGGTCTTGATCTATATACCCTATCGTACTCGTGCCTCCTGGGGGGTTTGTTTGATGAGGGGCTGGAGTGTTGGGGGCACTCCAGCCCTAACTATTCTTGCTGAACTATAATATAAAAGTAATGACCTTAATAAGACACACGAATAATTTGCCAGCCATCTATATCTTACGACTATGGTTAACCACTACAGCTAATCAAAATAGATCATCTTATTCTTTGCCTAAATATTCTTCAATAATCTTATCGATCTCAGCTTTTCTTCTAGGATTCAATGAAACTTCCAAGCCATAGGATGTAGGTTTAGAGATGAGTAAACCTTCTTTAATTAACTCTTTGGCAACATCTTTGGCTAAACCACGTAAATGCTTTGGAATTCCAGAAGTCAACTTATCTAAGCTTGTGTGGGCATGACCCCACTTACCTCTCCTCTTTAGTTTCTTTAAAATAGTAGCTTTGAGAATATTGCGGAGATCTTTATCGTTCATACTGGTGAACATTGATGAAAAGCTATTTAAACGTTAGGGTTTATTAGGTCTAATAAACCAATAAGCTGTTGGCTTATGGTGATGAAGATGGAAGATGAAACGTTATTTCTGAAGATATTGGGAAGAAATAATCCGATAATAAGGATAATCGATTTTCTAATCGATAACGAGGCTTTTGACTATTCAAAAACAGAGATTGCTAAGGGAGCAGGAATAAGTAGAACTACACTCCATAAAGTCTGGAAAATCCTTGAAGATCTTGGAATCGTAGTGGAAACAAGGAAAGTAGGAAGAGCCAAAATGTACAAGCTGAATAAGAATAATCCAATAGTTCAGAAGTTTATCGAATTAGATAACGCTATTTCCGAATATTATACTAAGAAGTTTACTGAAATTTGTTATGTTAAATACTCCGCTCAGAATGTGGGATGGGTGGTAAGAGGGAGGGATATCCCGAAAGAGCGGAGCTAGGGAATCAGACAGATGTGGGGGGCTTCCGTTCCCCCCGAAAGCCCGTCGATGAACCCTGAGACGGGAAGGCTCTCCGCTACACATGCATCAAAAGTTATGAAAGTAGCGGAGAACCAGAACGATACCTTTTTAAATAACTATTAGCAACTAACAATACGCAAAAAACGAAAAAGAAAGCCGAAAAAGAGCAAAAAAAGAAGTTTTTGGACTTATTAATGGGAAAGAAGATTATAATCCAATCAAGATTTGGAACAATATATGAAGGAATTTTTACGGCAAAAGACGGGGATTATTACATTTTAACCCATGCAAAGGTTATAGGTAAAAATAACATAGCTCACGTCGATTTGATTGGAATAAAACATAACGTAATATCTCATATCCACGTAGAACCCAAGAAAATTGAACCTATTGAAAAATAAATATATCAGTTAATCCGTGCTGGAGAGGTATCTTATCGACGTTAATAGTGTTCCTTAGCAATTATGGGAGTTTAAAATTCTACGTCAAGATCCATGTCTATTTCATTTACGTCATTTATATCAAAATCGTCTATATAATCATAAAGTGTTGAAATCCATATTATATCCATCAAACCGAGCATTAATGGGATGAAATATCGATAGCTTGTGACGATCTCTTCGACTTTTGTCTTGTCCCCTTTTTCGTAAGCTTCTCTGAGTTGATCTGCAATTGATCTCAATTTTTCCTTTATCCTTGCCGATCTTTCGAAACCTGCTTTCGTCAACTCATAAACTTCTTTCTTGAAGATCAAGCCTTTTGTTTTCTTCTCAACTAATCCACGAGCTTCTAAATCTTGTAAGACGTTCTTAACATCGTCTATTTTGACGTTCAATTTTTCTACAATCGCTTTCGGAGTCTTTAAGCCTTCCGCTATGGCTAACAGTATCGCATCCCCTAAATTCATCAAATCTCTGTTAAGCGTCTATAAATAATACCTTATTACTCTAAATCAGAAAAAGAACTTCTGTAAGACGGATTTAGTATTCATACTTTGAAGGGAGAAGTTAAGCCGAAGGCGTGATCGGCTCAATGTCACGGCTTGCTTTGCGTTACTTAGTGTAATCTAACGTTGATAACGAGAACGAAGATGAGCTAAGATCTGCCAATTTTTAGCTGAATCTGCTACACCAAATAAACATAAAACGTGAATCCTACACTCCTTTATAAATCCCGGCACGTGAAGCTAAACCGAGCATCACATCACCAAAGTTAACTGAACCAGTATTACTTCGATGAAGAGAAATTCGCGTCGAACGGAAATTCTATTTATTGTAAAGAATTTCTCTTTAAGATAAAGAAATTCTGTTTATCGTAAAGATTCGAGCCGTACAAAAAGGAGGACGCATAAAACGTGAACCCCGCACCCCCCTTTATATACTCCAGATGCACCAACACAAATATTGACACTTAAAAAAACTTTGCTCTGTTGAAAATTGAGGAAGTGTCTATGATATGTTTGTTAGGGAGTTGTGATAATTCGACAGTAGCAATGTGATTATTTATATAACGGTAGAGTTATTAGTTAATTCTAAACAGAGCAAACATTAATGATTTTTTATACTTACAAATTCTTACAGCTGTCTTATTATCTCAACAAGTTTGTTCCATTCTCCTTTAAACTCTTCCGCTTTACTGGCTATTTCCCTAGGATCGGAGAACATTTCTTTTAACTTTTCTACCGAGCGAGAATTGAAAAGTATGAACGAATTCTCTATATTCTTTTTTGTTTCTTCGTAGTAATTAATCCCGTCCTTCTTGGGTTTTGCCTCCTTTAGAGATACATAAATACACTTTCTTAGACTACTACATACGCTTTTTGCCTCTTCAAAGATGTTATTGATTCTTTTGAATGTCTTAGGTAAATCACTGTATCCACCATAGACTCCCCTAACCTTACACTCGAAGAGTGCAATAACGTCATCAGGATCGTATCTGTTATATTCTACTTTTGCATCTTTTTTAACAACCGCACAATCCCATTCAATCCACTCAAGGTCTTTAATCCAAAGCGGTCCAATTACGATCTTGTAATCTTTGGAAAGATACTTTTTAAGATAGTCTGAAAGTATTTTTGAGAATATGTATCCCTTGAAAGGCTTGTTACTTCTTCCTTCTGGTGGTTCTTTCAAATTCAGTTCGATATTTAGGTATTCATACAAAATTTTTCTTGGCTCACTCAACGGCATGTTATCATCTCTAAATTTCTACTCTGACGAGGTTTAGATTACTATCCATACAGTAGCATATCACATCGTCATCTTTTAACACTGCTAGGAAATCATGAATCTTTTGTTTTTTGTGTCTATCTACATAGACAAAGAGTATATCTTCCGTAATACCATGCTCTTTTAATATTTTTAAAATTTCAAGTTGTTCTTTCAGTTTTTGCGGTTGGATTCCATGTTTTCTGTGATCGTAGTGGATGTACTTAATTTCCACACAGATCAAGAACGGAAGTGAATCATTTTTATCTTTATCAGTAATCAATAAATCTATGTCCCCCAGCACGTATTTTTCTATTTCTTTTTTTTAAAATAACATCAATTGCATTATCCCATTTATTTTTAAATTTGTCATCTTTAAATAATCCTTTCTTTAAAGAGAACTCTGTATGAATAAAATAATCATCTCCAAGCATATTTATTAGTTCGTGAGCAAGTCTTGTCCTAAAATCTGACTCATTCCAAAGAACAAAAGGGTATTCATCCTTTTCAGATCGTTTGAAAGGTTTACTTGCGTTATTATAATATCTGATAACCCTTTCAACAGCGGATATTACAATGTCCCTAATCATATAATACAAGTCGAAGTTGCTCCGTTGAAAAAGTTTATACCTATTGCTCTGTTGAAAATTGTCTACAAGGCTATGTTGGATTTATAAATGCTTTAACGGTAATTGTCGATAACTTATAAACTGATGTTCATCAGCAGTTCGATTTTCAATGGAGTAAAAAAACTTTACTTCACCTTCCCTCTCAAGCACACCCAACCCACCGGCATCCTTGAATTAACCTTTTTTAAACTTTCCTTGAGTAAAATTAACTTTAGTAGACTTCATTTGAAAGAATTTAAATTCGTTCGAAAGATATTGAAAGAAATCTGCTAATTTTGAAAGAATTTTTGTTAGCCCCTGCTAGACTTAGTAAAGCTTGTTTTAACTGAAAGGTATTGAAAGATATTAACCAAGTAAAAAAGAAGACGCATAAAACGTAGAATATATACCCCCTTTATAAACTCCAAGACCCAATCAATCCGACAACACTACAATACCCGAACTTCAGTCCCCAAGCACGACCCCCACCCATCGCCCATGAAATAATCCTAATATTGTTAAAATATATAATTATAATAATTATAATTATAATAATTAAGAAACCCGCTACTCCCCGTTCCAAAATATGAGTAGCAATCCGGAAATATCCCCGATTATTTCAAAAGTGCTGGAGAACGAGCCTCGATCCGCCTGCTATGAATAAATCCACAAGGCTTCTGATTGTCTACTTCATGCGTTCCATGCTGTTTAAGGAGCTTAGAGATGTTTAGCGAGTTCCTTAGCTTTTAGCAAATACTTGAGCATTTCGGGGAAGATTAAATCTTTAACTCTGTGGATTTCGATTCCCACAACCCGATTAAGTGGCTAAATATCGAAATCCATGCAATGAACGTTAATTTTAAACTAAAAGGAAGAAGAATTAAGGCGATAGCAGTGAAATAAAGCGTATGCGTATAAGTTCTATGCTTAAGCCCTAAGATAAAGTCTAAATCAGGAAGAACTGCAAAAAGCACTACAACGGCGTAAGCAATGTAGGAATCAAGAAAATTCGTTAGAAGGATTATTTCAGTCAGCTTTACAATGAAAAAAGCAAATGCGATATGAGTAACCCATTTCATTATTAGCACCTTCTTCAATAGCTAAAACTTCTCTTCTTCTCTAAAAGTTAAGCTAATTTCGAGTTTAATTAGTCTATTCTCTAGATTTTTGCTTTTGATTTCAGCATTAAGCTTTTCAAGTTCCCTCTCAAGCTTCTCAAATTTTTCATTGATTTCTTTAGCAAAGATGGCTTTTAGTTCTTTAATTATGACCCAAAAATCGTATGCAGGTGCAGTATTTATGTTAAACATCTTAACAATCTCTTTTAGCGATTTGGAACTTACCTTTGCAATTTCTATCAACCTCCTGAAGGCTTTGCTTATTATCATGTTCATATAAATAGTCAAATAGTATTAATAGTATGCAAAATAAAAATAATAAAATAGTAGAAGACATAGTCGAAGAAGTTCGAAAAAGAGAGGTTGTGTATCAACGTGAGCTCCAAGTCTATCTTGAAGACAAGTATCCGCATTGGGATGTTTATAATAAACTAAGGGAATTGGAAAATATTACTCTTAAAGCAAAAGTGTACAGAGGGAGAAAGTGGTATTGGTTAGCTGAAAAGGACTGGTCAGAAATTAAGCAAACTGTTAATACAGTTGCCAACTATTTTGACACCTATGAAAAACATCCCAGAAAATATGTGTATCAAGATATCCACTATGCAGATTATGCTAAATTCCTAGTCGAAAGAGCTTTAATTAAAGCAGGATACGTTGTAGTCGCTAAAGATGCATATTACTTCGGATGTGTCAACTTAAGAGGCAAAAGCTTATATGTCTAATATTTAAATTTTTCGCACAAAGTGGACATATCCATTACTTCAATGGTAAGATTTACATAAGACCTGGACCCGGAAGACCTGCTGATTTAGATTTCATAGCATACGTTCCAGAAAAGGACATTTTCTTTGGTGTTGAAGTAAAAAACAAATTAAGATATCCTAAACAAGAGGAGATAGATCTATTTTTGGATATATGTCAAGCTTTAGAAATTAAACCTTTACTCGTAATCAGAATGGCTCACGAAAAGTACATCAAAAAGGTAATAGGCAAAGATGGAAGAGTTGTAGTTTTTAAACAATTACTCCTACAGCCACCTTTTCCAGAAGATGTGTTCAAAGCTCTCAGGAATAAAAGAGGATTCCCAATAGCAGTATATACAAAAGTGCCAGATTTCCTAGTAAAGAGGCTTACTCGGATAAAGGACTCTCTGTAGATCTTATACCCGTAGAATTAAATAAAGAGACTCCGAGAATTCGACTAAGTCTCTTCGCCTTGCCTTCGCCTCATAGAACTATTCTAACGGTCTATAGATATGTCAGTATCGCATGAACTTCCGCTCTAGACGGCTTTATTTTAGCCTTATGAACTTCCTCGGCTGATTCATTCCAGCTTCGACTTTTCTAATTTCAAAAGGAAAGTCATCTCTTAGCTCATCTCTGAATGCTTCGAGGCGGAGAAGCATGTTTTTGATTGCGTTATCGCTTA
>Ga0190326_1000093_pt1 | contig 13102 bp, 11 predicted proteins | sample 4870111112_MG_FD_165049 | JGI IMG/M metagenome (GOLD analysis project Ga0190326, IMG submission 165049) | Hydrothermal vent sediment bacterial communities from Southern Trench, Guaymas Basin, Mexico - 4870-11-11-12_MG | ecosystem: Environmental > Aquatic > Marine > Hydrothermal vents > Sediment ... | reverse complement strand
TCCTCAATTGCAACCCTCTGACTCCCAACACCCATTCCTATTCCAGTTTCTTCAACTGCAATAGCTAAATTCTTGTTTATATCCTTTGTATCTGGATGTCCACCAGTCATAGATGCAATCAAGAAAGGAAAACTCAATTTTTTTCCAAAGAATTTTATTGAAGTATCGATTTCATCAAAGTTTATCTCAGGAATTGCCTTGTGAATTAGCATCACGTCCTCTAGTCCCGTATAACTCGACTCAACATCTCTACTTAGACATATCCTTATGTGATCGATTTTTCTCTCAGACGTTTTCACAAGATCACCTTAGTGCCAACTCTTTCACCTCTAAGAAATCTTTCGATGTTTTCAGCAGTCCCCTTGAATATGAAAACATCACATCTCCTTTTAATATTAAAGATCTTTTCGAGTTTTCCTCGCATACCTCCAGTCACATCACTTTTTCCAACAGCTAAACTGATAAATTTAAGCATAGATTTATCAAACTTTTCTGAAACTTTTCCATCGATGAGTATTCCATCTACATCCGTTGCAAATCCTATTCTGCTAACGTTTAAGTTATCAGCGAGTTTAACAACTATTTCATCACCAGAAATAACTTCAAACCTACCTTTATTGTAAACCATATCTCCATGAAAGACTAACAGAAATCCCTCATCTATCATTTCCTTCAAGAATTCAAAGTCGAATTTAAAAGTTAGGGGATGAATTGGTAAAACTGGAACTCCTAAATCCAAAAGTGTTTCACATATCATCTCGTTTAGCTTCTTACACGCTATATGAGTTTCAGCTACACCGTAAATGTCTTTTCTCTCTTTCAATTTGTACTTTTCAACGTAAGGATGTCCAAAGGATCCAACACCATGAACTAATATTAAATTTTCACGATTTCTTGCTATCACTTCGCATATCTCTCTGATCTTATCTAATCTCGCCACGTTGAAGACGTTCTTCTTTTTTTCAGTTATTACCGAACCGCCTATTTTAAGAATCTTCAATTCTGACACCCTCTTCGTTACATTTCACGATAATTCCCGGGGCGTTGTCCTTAGCGATTCCAAATATGCAACCCCCTCCACCAGCACCCGTAATCTTTACCCTAAATCCTTTTTCTTCGAATTCTGCAATTTTTTTATCTATTTCTGGAGTGCTAACACCTATCGCCCTTAATAGCGATTGATTTATACTTATAAGTTCTTCTAAAATCTTTAAATCGTTTAGATTTCTATAAGCTTTAATTGTTATTGAATCTATTGCATCGAATATCTTCTCAATGATGTCACTATGCCTCTCTCTGAGTTCTGCAACCTTTTTAACCATTTCCGCTGTGGATTTCTCACCTAAAACAACTATGAATAAACTGTATGGAATTTCCGCTTTTCTCCTCTCTGGAATTAACCACGAACCACCAAAAGTCGATACAAATGGATCAGTTCCACTTGCCCTTCCCTGAACGTCTAACTCTACGGCTTTAGCTATTTCAAAAATCTCTTCATTACTTAAACCAGCTTCAAACTCTTCACTTAAGGCTTTGAGAGTTGCAACAGTTACAGCTGATGAGCTACCTAAACCAGAACTTATAGGTATCTCACTACGAATTCTAATCTCAGCACCACTTATATTCTTATATTCACAAAACCTCTTTACGGCATAGCTTACATACGGATGAACCTTAAAATCTAAACCAGTTTTTCCCAATGGAGAAGTTATCTTAAAATCACTACTCTTTTCAACTTCTACGTAACATCTAAGACTTATAGCGGAAACTAATGCGTGTCTTTTGTAAACTACGGCATGTTCTCCAAACAGTATTATCTTACCGGGTGCTGATGCGATCATCAACTCTGAATATGGAATTCTATTTAAAGCGTTTTGTTTACTTTAAACTATGAAGATCGTGTTTCATCCAAAGTTTTACGAAGTTTACACCTCTGATCCAGCAGCTGAAGCTGGAAGAATGGAAGCAATAGTAGCTGAACTCAAAGATTTTGAATTTGTAGAGCCAAAACCTGCGACAAAGGATGATATACTACTTGTCCATACTGAAAGACATTACGAATACGTTAGAAGTCTTACAAAAGTCTACGAAGTAGCAGTTTTAGCAGCTGGTGGTGCAATAGAAGCTGCGAAAATCTCTTTCAATGAACCTGCATTTGCAGCTATAAGGCCACCGGGACATCATGCCAGCCCAGACAGTTGTTGGGGATTTTGCTATTTCAACAACGTAGCGATTGCTGTTAGAAGGCTCATGAAAGATGGATTAATTAAGAAAGCTGTAATAGTAGATTTCGATTTGCACTTTGGAGATGGGACGAATAATATATTTAGGGAAGATAAAAACGTTGGGTACTTTCACATGCCATCTGATGATATAAACAGTATAGCGAAGTTCTTAGAAAAAAATGAATACGACATAATAGCAGTTTCTGCTGGTTTTGATAGGCATAAAGACGACTGGGGTGGAATTCTTGAGACTGAAGATTACAAAGAGATTGGTAAAATAATAAAGGAGTTTGCCGAGGAGAGATGTGATGGAAGGAGGTTTGCAGTATTAGAAGGAGGATATAATCACTCAGTTCTTGGCAAAAACGTTAGAGCCTTTGTTGAAGGGTTAAAGTGATTTAAAAGTTAATTATTATATTAATGTGTTAACTTAGTGCGATAAAGCATAAATATTCAATATTTAAAGCTTACGCCCTTAAGTTAAGACGTCGGTCGTGACACCACATTGTGGATGATCTTAAATAGTTCATCAACGATGTTGCATTGAATTGTTGTATTTTGAAAGACTAAACGTAAAAACGAATACACCTAATATTTAAATTTTTCGCACGAAGTGAACATATGCAGTAAATACTAATAAGGAAATACTAAGATCATGTGGGATTGGAAGATACTGCGACCAGATGCGATAGCAGTTTGGAAAGATCCAATTGTAAAAGAGAGACTGAGTTGGTATTACAAAGTCATGAAGAATGAACTTCCAGCTAAGTTTGTAATTTGCAAGAAAATAGAGGTTGAAGATTTTAAAGGATTGGAAATCGATGAGCTTTGGAAGATTCACGATGAAAAGGTTAAGGTTTTCGATGAAATGCTAAACGCCGTTAAAGATGACAAGATCGATATAAACAAAATTCCAGATAAGAATCCAAATCTCTTAGATTTAAAAGTCGAAATAGCCTATAAAATCCTTGAGAGTTGCGAGTTTTGCGAAAGGAGATGTAGGGTTAATAGAAAAGAAGGAGAAGTAGGAGTTTGTAATGTAAAGCATCCAAACGTTCACAGTTACTTCCATCATTACGGTGAAGAATCGCCACTCGTTCCAAGTGGGACAATATTCTACGGCGGATGCAACTTCAAATGTGTTTTCTGTCAGAATCACGATATAAGTCAAGAATATCCACAAGGAGGTGTTGAAGTAGATGCTAAGAAACTAGCTTTAATTCAAATGGAGCTTAGAAAAGAGGGAGCGAGGAATATAAATCACGTTGGTGGAGATCCTACACCAAATCTACACGTGATACTTGAAAGCTTTAAGTATCTAAATGTCAACGTTCCACAACTGTGGAACAGTAATATGTACTGCAGTGTTGAGACGATGAGACTCCTTAGAGAGGTTATAGACATATGGCTACCAGATTTAAAGTATGGAAACGATAGGTGTGCTGAAAGATTGAGCTTAGTTAAGAACTATTGGAAAGTTGTAACGAGAAACATAAAATGGGCACATGATTGGAGCGATATAATAATAAGACACCTAGTTTTACCAAATCATTTAGATTGTTGCACAAAACCTATTTTGAAATGGATTGCAAAAAATTGCCCAAGAGCTTTGGTAAATATAATGGAGCAGTACAGACCAATGTTTAAAGTTTTAAAGCATCCGGATAAGTACAGTGATATAAATAGAAGGCCTAGTATCAAAGAAATGGAGGAAGCATATAAACTCGCAAAAGAGTTGGGAATTGTTTACGAGCCTGTTAGTTAACTTGATTAACAATGAATTTAAAATTCTACCGATGTTTACAGCATTCGCTCCAGCATTAGTCGATTACATACATCTAATAGATAATTATCCACAGAAAGGGGGACATGCATTAGTTAAAAAGACTTACAAAATGCCCGGCGGAGCTGGATGCAATGTAGCACACAACATAGCGAGATTAAACGTGAAATCAACGATATTCACAACGCTTGGAAGGGATAGCGATGCCGAATTTTTTGTAAAAAATACTGCCGCAAAAGTTGTGGCAGAGTACACACATGAACTAACTGGAAGAGTGGATATATACGTTGATTCAAGTGGTGAAAGAACGTTCTTTGTTCATCCAAACGCTGCGGGAAAACCGTATGTAAAAGTCAAACCAGATGAGTATTTATACCTTGATCCGTTTCCAAGTGATAAAAGCTTTGAAGTACAATTAAATGCTGCAAAAAATTCTGAAAGTTTTGTAATATTAAATCCGGGGTTTCCATACGTATCCTTAGGATTTAAAAAGTTGTCAGAGCTATTGAAATATGTAGATATGCTCATACTATCGGAGTTCGAGTTTAAATACCTTGGTGCAAGTGTTAAAGACATCTTAAAACTCGTAGATTACTTAATCATAACTCAAGGAGATAAGGGAAGTAGATGCTACACGAAAACCAAAAGCTACAAAGCTGAAGCGTTTAAAGTTAAACCAGTTGATACAACTGGTGCCGGTGATGCATTTGCAGCCGGTTTCTTATACTGCTTTATGAACGAGATGCCTCTAGACATCTGTCTAAGAATTGGTAATTTCTGTGGAGCTTATAACGTTAAAAGAGTTGGTGCAAGAAATTTCCCAAGTTTAGATGAAATTGAAAGTATCCTGTCCAAGCTCTAAACATTTATATTTCTAAAACGAATCTTGAGCAATGGATTGGAAGAATTGGAAGCATATAACAAAACTCGATCCAGACAAAAACAATACAGATGAGATTATAAGAGTTGTTGCAAGAAGTGGAACCGACGCAGTAATGATTTCAGGTACTCAAAATGTAACCTATGAAAAGGCTAAAAGATTACTCGAAAAGATAAAACGTTACGATTTACCAACTATAGTAGAGCCATCAGATCCATCAAACGTCGTATACGATGCAGATTACCTATTCGTTCCAATCGTTTTGAATTCAAGGGATTCTGAATGGATCGTTGGAAAGCATAAGAGTTGGATTCACATGAACTATGAAAGAGAAGACTTCTTTAAAATCTTAGATTCAACAGTATTTGAAGGATACATAGTTTTGAATCCAGATTCAGCAGTTGGAAAAACTACGAAAGCTATAAGTGAAATAGATGAAAAAACCGCAGCATGTTATGCAATTGTTGGTGAGAGGATTCTAAAACTTCCAATAATCTACGTTGAGTACAGTGGTAAATTCGGAGATCCGAAAGTAGTTAAAGAGATAAAGAAAGTCTTAAGGAATGCAAGGCTTTTTTATGGGGGTGGAATAAACAGTAGGGAAAAAGCAGAAATCATGCTAAAATATGCAGATACAATTATAGTTGGAAACGTGGTATATGAGGACATAGAGTCTTACATTGAAACTATTCCATGAAAGCTGTTTGGCAATTGTTAAGGCTTGAACATGGCATAATGTACGGTGTTGGAGTATTAGTTGGAATATACATAGCTGATCAGAGTTATAACGATTTTTTAAGGATTGTATTTGGGTTTTTGACGGCTTTATTCTTACAAGCTTCTGCCTTTGCCCTAAACGATTACTTGGATTACGAAGTGGATTTGGTAAATGAGAGATTTGATAGGCCATTGGTAAGAGGGGAGCTAAAAAGGAGTCATGCACTGATACTTGCTTTGCTACTCCTTCCATTCGGGCTTGTGTCTGCATCGCTTATATCTCCTACAGCTTTAACATTCGCTTTAGCGATGGTTCTCGCTGGATATCTCTACGACTTCAAGCTTAAAGAGTATGGATTTATTGGTAACGTGTACATAGCGCTTTCTATGGCTGCCCCATTTGCGTTCGGTAGTATCGTTGCATTAGATAAAATTACCAACAGTGTACTGTTGCTGTCTTTAATTGCATTTCTATCTGGATTGGGGAGGGAAATTATGAAAGGAATAGAAGACGTTAAAGGAGACTCTATAAGGAACGTTAAGAGTATCGCAAGGGTTAAAGGACTAAAATTTGCATCTAGACTCTCTGCAACACTCTTTTTACTTGCAGTCGTTCTTAGTTTTTTACCAGTTTTATTTATAAAAAATTATTTTGATGTAAAATATATAATTCCAATATTTGTAGCGGATGTACTGTTTATACACACAGCTTTTAAATTGGTTAAGGAATACGATAAGGAGAGTATAAAAAGGTATAGGAAGAACACTTTAATTGCAATGTCTTTTGGCTTAATCGGCTTCCTTATTGGAGCTTTTTAATGACTTATTTAAAACGTAGGCAGCTAATATCAGTATCCCTAAATTCAGCAGTATTCTGTATATCGGTGCATATTTATAGCTTATCCAGATGTTTATCAGTTCGTTGAATGCAAAGTACAATCCGCAGATCGAGATTATTACCAGTATTAGAGAGATTATCGGAATCGTTTTCTTTATAACCTCTTTAACCTCCAAATCAAAGCACCTCCTAAAGCAAATATACAAATTATCAACTCAAATCCGGGAACAGCACGAGTGTATTTAGCGTATTCAACTGGTGTTGGTGTAGCTCTAACTTCAGGTTTTACGAATTTCTCCACTTCGAACTTCACTTCTTCTTCACTGATATTCTTTGGAATCTTTTTAGTTGGTGCAAGGTTTAAGCATCTACTCCAAGACTTTACGAGATAACTACTTCTCCAAGCTTCTAACTTCACTAAGTAGTTGTAGTTCTTTGGAACATCTAATGTGCTTTCAACTATTGTAGTTTTTCCACTTGTGATGTTTAAATCAAGCCACTTCTCTGAGGCTAAGACATTCGATTCAAACTGTACAGCCTTTATATGAAATCTAACACTGTAATTCTTTAAAGAATCTATGTAAAACCTCGTCAAAACCTTTACACTATCTTTTTCAACAGATTTTATCTCAAAATCGACATCTCTTAGGAACACTTTTAATTCCCTATCCTTTGGGATTAGAGTTTTTAGATTCCTAAGTGTCAATCCCGTAGATGAAATAGTTTTACCGTTTTTTTCGATTTTAAAGAGAACTCTGTAATCTCTATCCTTTTCGAATGATATCGTTGTGTTTAGCTCGCAAGCATCATCTGGTAATTTCAGAATCTTTCTCTTTAGAAGTATACCAGTATATTTATCGTAGACAGATATCGAGAGGTTTGCACCACTTAAATCCACTTTGTTTACCTTTATGAAAAACGTTATGTCTGCACTACTGTCGTTTACAGACTTTAACTTCAAATCTACATTCTCTATGTATGCGTATTCCCTTTTCTCATGTGCAAAGAAAGATAAAGCGATTGCAACAGCTATAATTGCCAATAGGCTTACAACAACAAATCTTTCGTTCACAGTGAAATTTTGTGAAAGATTATTTAAGCTTTTACGTGCTAAATGTTGGGGGATTGTTTACTATTTGATCGAAAAAATTAATTTTTTACATAATTCCAGCTTTTCTTAAAGCTTCTTTAATTTCTTCTATTTCCTTTCTTATTTTGCTTAGATTCGATTCCATGTATTCTCTCAGATCAGAGCGAAGTAGATCTACCTTCTCACAAACCCCATCTACCTTTTCTCCAACTGAATCTATCTTTTTTCCAAGTTCAACCCTTGTCTTTTCAGATTCTTCTCTTACAGTTTCTTTAACAGAATCTATCCTAGCCCCCAGCTCAATCCTTGTTTTTTCGGACTCTTCTCTTACAGTTTGTCTAGTCTTTTCTCCCTCTTCCCTTATCACTTTTATAGTTTCATCCTGCTTTTTTAACATTTCATTTTGCTTTTCAAGCATTAATTCCTGTTTTTCAAGCATATCAAGCAGGATAGGTATGGCTTTACCCCAGTGTTCCATTTGGAATGCCTGCATACATCTTTCAATAGGAGGTATTTCGTATCTGTAATCTTCAAACTCTATTGATTCAACCACAGCTTTTTCAGTTTTCACTTTTTGCTTTAAAATATCGATAATATCATCTGGGGCTTCTACTAAGCATATCACAGCTTGTTTTCCATCTATAAATGTGTTAAAAACGTTAAATTTGTCTATTCCATATTCTAAATTATTTATCAGCTTAACTCTGTAACCTACTCCGTGAACCTTACCCTTTATTGTTATCTTGAGTTATCATTATTTTAATTCACTTGGCTAATTGAAATAAATTTCGATTGCTTTATGGGATGTGTCCACTTCGTGCGAAAATTTGAATATTAGGTGTATTTGCTTTTACGCTTTAAGTGGCGTATCCAGGTGCTTGTACGGTATAGTACCCAAAATACATAAATATATTGGTTAGATTATAAAACATGATACGTCCTTATTGTGGGAGTGGGAGGATAATAAAGATGTGTAAACCATATGGAAAGCAAAGATTTTATTGTAAGGATTGCAAAAAGTTTTTCAGTGAGAATTCTATAAAAAAGAAAGAGTTATTCAAAGGAATATAAGATTAAGGTAGTTAGAACTGCGATAAGGGTTGGAATAAGCGAGACGAGAAGAATATTTGGACATTCTCCTTCAACAATTTATCAATGGATGAAAGAACTCCATAAAGAAATTAAGGATGAGTTAAATAGGGTAAAAAAGGGAAGTTAGAGTATTGAAAGATTAAACACGTAGAAGTGGATGTAATATGGCATAAAAGAAGATTTGTCATTTATTTTGCAATTGGAAGAAAAACCAAGCTAATTTTAAACTATCACATTGATTATAGGGATGTAATAAAGTTTTTACAAGGAATTCCTGAAGAAATACGTTATAGTGATAAAATAACATTCGTTTCCGACGCTTATTATGTTGAAAATTGTGTGATTGTTAACAAAAAAGAGCTGAAAAAGAGGAAGAATAAAGAACTAAGAGAAGGTTTGGGCGAAGTAAATAGAATAGAGCGTTTCTTTGCAACCCTTAGATGCTGGTTCGCTCAATTGGCAAGAAAATCCCTTAAAATCATTAAATCCTTAAATACTTTGAAAATCAAATTAGATCTCTTCACTTACTTTTGGAATATGGGTATTATATCGTAAAACTACCGCGTATCCATTTTATGAAATAGAAAAAGTTTAAATTCATTTTTGATATGCTATAATAAAAGCACTGGGGTGATAAAATGAATGTCAGAATTTTCATTATTTTCTTAGTTTTGCTTGGATTGTGTAGTGTAGCAAGTGCTAAAACGATTTATGTTCCTGATGATTATGAAAGGATTCAGTGGGCTGTTGATAATGCTTCTGCTGGAGATAAAGCTATCGTGTATAGTTGGGCTCATAGTGAAGAAACGACTGTAAATAGACCATTAATTGTGTTAGAGAAAAATCTCCAAGAGAGTATCAGTATTGATAACGATACCATTTGCGTTAGCTTAAAATTATCAAATATTCCTCCTACACTTGCATTTGATCGTGATTTTGTTCCAGATAATCGCCTTGAATATGAATGGAGCATTTACATAGATTCGGATAGTAATTCAAGCACTGGATCATGGTATCCTATTAGAGGATGTGAAGTCTCTATTTCGTTGATGCATTTTAAATTCCCTAATTCCACGCAATATAATGATACTATCATAAATGGGACGCAGCACAACACTTGGATCTTTAATGAAAGTGATGGATGTTGGCATTGGGGACATGAGATCGATGTGATGGCTAATTATTCTACTAACACCATAAAAATGATAGCATCAAGAACATGGGAAGAATTAAGTAATGTTAATGAAAATAGTAGATTTTGCTTTGTAACAAGGTATTATACCCCAGATGGATTTGTGTGGGATAATACAAGCTTTTCTTATGGAAGCAATGTCATTACTGATCCAAGGGGAGATGTTCCATACGATTTTATTGACATCATACAGGGAAGCTTAAATATAAGCTTGCCATCAGAACCATCAATGCCATCAAAACCAGTCCACAACCTCAACACAGGCGAAGATTTCGCAACGATTCAAGCAGCGATAGATGATGCTGATACAAAAGATGGACATATAATAACTGTTGATCCTGGGATCTATACCGAGAATGTGAACGTTTACAAGTCTTTAACGATCATGTCAACTTCTGGAAATCCTGATGATACAATTGTTCGGGCTGCCAATTCAAATGACCACGTCTTCAATGTGACCGCAGATAATGTTACCATTAAAGGCTTCACCGTGACTGGAGCTGCCTATGCTGCTGGAATTTACCTCTATAACTCAAATAACTGCAGGATAGAGAATGTAAACGCCTCGAAGAATAACGCTCGTGGAATCTATCTCTATAAATCCAGCAACAACATCATAGCCAACAACATTGTAAGCTTGAACGGTGCTTGTGGAATCTACCTCTATAAATCCAGTAACAACACCATAGATAACAACAACATAAGCTTGAACTGCGACTATGGAATCCGCCTCGACGATTCCAGCAACAACATCATAGCTAACAACACAGTAAGCTCAAACAACGGACTTGGAATCTGCCTCCACTCTTCAAGCAACAACACCATAGCTAACAACACCGTCTCGTACAACGACTGTGGAATCTGCCTCTACTATTCCAACAACAACTTCATCTACCTTAACAACTTCATAAACAACACAGATAATGTTTATTCTTATGCTTCAACAAACATCTGGAACTCCACATCAAAAATTACCTATACATACAACGGAAATCAGCATACAAATTACTTAGGGAATTACTGGAGCGATTATACTGGGAACGATGCAGACGGAGATGGAATTGGTGATGCTCCTTATGCAATTGACGGAGATTCTGATAACTATCCACTCATGGAACCTTTTGAGAATTACATCACTCAACCCACTCCACGAGATAGTGATGGCGATGGTCTTTCCGATGAAGAAGAACTTACATATGGAACTGATCCATACGATGAAGATTCAGACGATGATGGAATTTCTGACAAGGAAGAAGTTGAACTTGCATTGAAGTACTGTCCTATTCTGAAACTTGATTCAGGAGAGAGATTTTATCCGATTAGTGTAGAAGCTTACCTGAAATATTCGATAATCGAGGAACTTGAGGAAAAGTGGCTTGGATTAGAGTACGATTATAAACCCTTGGTTGTAAATGGTATAGATTTTAGAGAAAATAGTGGTGTGAATTTTGATATAGAAATTGGCGGTAAAAAGCTCATAGACTGGTTATTGGAAAATCCTGCAAGATTTAAATATGCGAGAGATAAATCTGCTGAATACAAGTATAGAATAAATCTTGCTGGTGAAGAAGGTGAAAAGAGCAACGAAGATCCTCCTTCTCCTTTTGGTCTTGATTGGTATCTCGGAATTCAAGAAAAGATTCCTAAGGATGAAACTAATATTACCTATGTAAATGTTGCAAAGTTCAAACTTTACAACAAAACTTCGGGGAAATATGAGGAGTTCATAGCAATTCAATACTGGTTTGCATATTTATATAACTCAAAGTATATTGCTCCTGACCATGAATTCGATTGGGAACATATAACAGTAATTCTCGATGAGGAAAGTAATCCAAAATGGGTTGTCTTCTCTCAGCATTTTTGGAAGGAGTATAGATACTGGGAGGAAGTAGAAAAGAATGGGGAGCACCCAATAGTATATGTTGGGGCAGGCAGTCATGCAAGTTATCCACATAGTTGTGGTATGGTAAGTGAGGACCGGCATGATGGAAAAGGGGCCGAAATAAAACCGAAAGTGAGAATTTTATCTGGACGGACTTGGCTGAGTTTTCCAGGAATATGGTTTGTAGGATCTTTGGACCCCGTCGAAGAACTACTGAAATTTTGGGTAGTGAAGGGAGGTTGGCTTGAGTGGAGGTTAGATGTAATACATGAAGATCTTTGTAATGCAAAGAGTTTAGGAGGAGTTTTAGGTGGTGTGATAGGAAATGAGGAATTAATAAACCATATAAGCGCTAACTATCGCATAAACGAGTATAGACTCTGTTTTTGGGTTTTCAAAATTCCTCCCCCTCCTCAAGTCCCTTATATCGAAGGAAGAGATCTGAAAACAAGAATTGAAGATTTTTGCATAGATAAGAATGAAGCAAAGATGGGTGAGAAGCTCTTGATACAGGGTAGACTTGTGAGCGAGGATGGAAAGCCTATAAGGTATGCTTTGGTTAGGATATACGATGATGATTTTATAACGTGGGATGACTTCTTGGCATGTGGATATACAGATGAGAACGGATACTTTAGGATAGAGTGGGAAGTTGATAACAGTTGGAACGACTTTGGGGAGGATGGTGATGAAATTGAGCTTAAAGCAGTATTTACGGGACAATATATATTCGAAGAGAATGAGAGCGAAATTGATAGAGTAACGGTAGTTGATGCTGGTAAGCCTTACACTTTGGAGGAAGAGATGGAGAAGAAAATTAGGGTTGATGAATCAAAACTTGGCATGCCTACAGTTTTGAGTGGTGAGAACTTTGAAATAGAGATGAATATTAGAGAGGTGACTGAAGGAAACATAAGTGTTGAGTTGCATAAAAAAGTTGATGTGATGCAACCGCAAAATTTGTCATCCACTGGAATTGTCTTGAACGTTGAGCTTGAAGAAAGCTTAAAAGAAGCATTAGAAAACGCAACGATAAAGATCTATTACAACGAAAGCGAAATCGAAGGATTTGACGAGAAATCTCTAGGAATATACAGATGGAACGGATCATGGGAAAAACTTTTAGGAGGAGTAAATACAGAAGAAAACTACGTATGGGCTGAAGTTAAAGAATTTAGCATATTTGGAGTATTTGGAAATAAATATCCAATTGCAATCTTCAATTTCGAGCCAAAGAAGCCGAAAGTAGGAGAGAACATTACATTTGACGCTTCATCAAGCTACGATCCAGATGGAGAAGTTGTATCTTATGAATGGGACTTTGGAGATGGAAACGTAACTATAACAGATCAGCCGATTATAACACATGTATATTCATGTGGAAACTACACTGTAAAACC
>Ga0190326_1000092_pt1 | contig 13105 bp, 17 predicted proteins | sample 4870111112_MG_FD_165049 | JGI IMG/M metagenome (GOLD analysis project Ga0190326, IMG submission 165049) | Hydrothermal vent sediment bacterial communities from Southern Trench, Guaymas Basin, Mexico - 4870-11-11-12_MG | ecosystem: Environmental > Aquatic > Marine > Hydrothermal vents > Sediment ... | reverse complement strand
CTCTTGCTGCTAGTGGTGCTAGGCTGATAGGAACCTTGGCCAGAATTTTGCAGGAAAAGGGTGGGGATTACGGAGTTGCTACAGCCTGCGTTGGTGGTGGTCAGGGAGCTGCGGTGGTTATTGAGAGAGTTTGAAATTTCTTAGGAGGTGTTATGTTATGAGAACATCGGATGAATATAAGCAGGATTTGTATAAAATGAAGCCCAATATCTATGTTAGGGGTAAGAAGATTGGTAGAGACTCTCCGGAGCTGAGTGGGGGAATAAACGTAATCTCCAAAACCTTTGACCTCGTCGACAATGAAGAGTACAGAGACTTGCTTGTTGCAAAATCACATCTTACTGGCAAGAAAATCAACCGGTTCACCCACATAAACCAATCTGCTGAGGACTTGATGAAGAAGCAGGAGATGATAAGAAAGCTTGTCATCTTGTTGGAGGCTGTATTCAGCGCTGCATGGGGTGCGATGCCATAAACGGGCTTTCAGTTGCAACTTTCGCAGCGGACATGGAACACGGCACAGACTACCACAAGCGGTTCACAGAGTACTTGAAGGAGTTTCAGAGGAGAGATCTGGTTGCTGCATGCGCCCAGACTGATGTGAAAGGAGATAGGAGCAAGAGGTGCCAGCAGGATGACCCGGACATGTATGTCCGGGTGGTGGAGAGGAGAAGTGATGGAATAGTTGTGAGAGGTGCGAAAAACTGCATAACGATGGCAGCTATTGCGGATGAGATAATTGTCGTACCTACTAGGGGCTATGACCGAAAACGACAAGGATTACAGTTGCCTTCGCAGTTCCGGCTGATGCGGATGGGGTTAAGATAATTTCCAGGACTTCAAGACTAAGAGCGCATGAAGGTCTGAAAATGCCTCAGGGAGAAATTGGAGATGACGAGAACATGATAATATTCGATGACGTCTTTGTGCCCTGGGATCGCGTTTTCATTTGCGGGGAGAACAAGTATGCCACTCTCGCAGCATACCTCTTCGCGCGCTATTCCACAGGCACAGCTACACCGGCTGCAACTCTGCAACGACGGATGTGATAATGGGCTTTGGAGCTCTGATCGCAGATTACAACGGAGTTTATGGGAGGCACAACATAAGGGAAAAGTTGGTCGAGCTTGCTGCTACAGCCGAGCTGGTTTATTCTGCCGGAATAGCCTCTGCAGTCCACGGTCAAAAAACACCCGCAGGTACATTCATTCCCAACGAGATCTATGCAAATGTTGGAAGGAGGCATGCTGGCCTGAACTACTACAAGGAGCTTGAAATCCTTGCTGAGCTAGCTGGCAGACTGCCTGCTGCACTGCCATTTGCCGAAGACTTTCTGAACCCCGAGACAAGGCCCTACATTGAGAAGTACATCAAGAGAAGGGCAGACGTTCCGGCTGAGCACGTGTACCGCTGCCTGTTTGGGATATCGAATATACTCTGCTCCTCGCTTGGCACAATGGCTGTTGCAGGAGTACATGGAGGAGGCTCGCCGGTCATGGAAGAAATAACTATCTGGAGAAGCTACGATTTTGAAGAGAAGGAAAAAATAGCAGAATACCTGGTGGGGATAAAGGAGTAATAGCTCTGGGTGGTTTTTATGGATATCAAAGAGAAAATAAAAAGGTTGCCGTCCTCGGAGCAGGCGATATGGGACATGGAATTGCAGAGCTCTGTGCAATTGCAGGATACGATGTCTGGATGAGAGATATAAAGCAGGAGTTTATCGAGAGGTATGGCAAGGATAAAAGAGAGCCTTGAGAAGCTTAAGGCGAAAGGAAAAGTGGACGACGTCGAGAAGACAATATCGAGGCTTCATCCGACAACTGATCTGAAAGAGGCTGTAAAGGATGCCGACATTATTATAGAAGCGATTCCAGAAATTATGGATTTAAAGAAAAAGGTTTTTCGGAATGCGACGGAATTGCCAAGCCTGAGTGCATATTTGCAAGCAACACATCTTCGCTAAGCATAACCGAACTCGCAAAGGCAACCAAAAGAGAAGATAAGTTTGTGGGCTTACACTTCTCTAACCCTCCAGTACTAATGCAACTCGTTGAAGTAGTGAGAGGGGAAAAGACGGGTGACGAGACTGTTGAAACGTGCGTTGAGTTCGTCAAAAGCATAGGAAAGACGCCCGTTGTCGTTAGAAAGGATTCCCCGGATTCATAGCAAACAGAGTGGTTGCCCCCAGTATGGTCTTGCTGTTCTCCATACTCGAAAAGGGAATCGCTACTCTGGAGGAAATAGACGCAACAATGAGAAAAGTGGGGCTACCAATGGGGCCATGCGAACTTGCAGATTACACGGGACTTGACGTCAACTATCACGTCATGAAATACTACGAAGAAACCATAAGTCCGGACTACAAACCTCCAGAGTTTCTGGAGAAGATGGTAAAGGAAGGAAAACTTGGAAAGAAGACGGGCAAAGGTCTATACGACTGGAGTAAGGGTAGACCACAGATAGATCTGAACAAAGCTACCGATAAAATAAATCCACTGGATTTTACGATTGTTGAAATAAATGAAGCTTGCAAGCTCGTCGAAATGGATGTTGCTGAGCCAGAAGATATCGATACAGCACTCAAGCTCGGATACGGCAGACCTCTTGGACCGTTTGAGCTGGCAAAGAGTATCGGTGCAGACCAGATAGAGAAGCGACTTGAGGAGCTTGCAAAGATGTTCGGAAAGAAAAATATTCGAGCCTACCGAGTTTATAAAGAGCGGAAAGCTGAAGGCGTTGCTTGAAAAGAAACAATAATCTTGCTAAGGAAAAGTCCCGAGGAAAGTCAAAAATTTATCTTATACTTTTTATTTCTGAGTGCAAATCTTCGAGAGCCCTTAGATAGTCAAGCTCTCCACGCTCAATTGCGTCCATTCTGTTCTCAAGGTCTCTCGTCCTCTCCTCAGAGACAAATTTTGCATACTTTCTGGCTAGATAGCTGTAGATGTCAACTCCAAGCTTGGTGGGGATTATTCTTCCGTACTTCTCTACGACATAGTTTCTCATAAAAAGCCTGTCAACGAGGGTTGCGTATGTTGAGGGCCTTCCGATGCCCCTCTCCTTCATCAACTGAATTACTTCCGACTGCGTCAATGGGAGAACTTTCGGAACGCTTTTAATCTCAGCCTTAACCCTGAATGTGCCTTGCGGAAGCTCGTTTTTAACCCAGACTGATTTGTAAAGCTCATACGCTCTACCTTCGGCTTTTACAACCCTCTCCTCTTCTACACTTTTTCTGTCGAACTCTATGGAGAATTTCTTTATCACCACCTTAAAGGGTCTGCACTGAGAGGCCATGAAACGCCTGAAAATGAGGTCGTAGAGGGCAAAGTGCTCCCTTCTGAGATTCTCGGCCATCAGCACTCCTTCCTGAATGAGCCTCTGAACGTCGTCTCTTGTTAGCGGTCTTGTGGGCCTTATACACTCGTGTGCACCACCCTCTCCCCAGTCTCTCCCCACGAAATCTTTTCCGAGGTATTCTCTGGCAATCCTTTGCCCAACATCGCTCACACGGGTCGAGTCAGTACGATGGTAGGTTATCAGACCATTTTCAAAGAGCTCCTGAGCAATCTGCATGGTCTGTTTGACTGGAAGCTTTAAAATTCTGTTTGCATCGCTCAGCAGAGTTTCTGTGGTGTACGGCGGTAGAGGGGTTTTTAGCTCCTTCCTCTCCTCAACGAGCCTTATGGTGAGGTCGAACTCATTTTCATCGTGCTCAAGAACGAGGTCAAAGTCGCGTAGAATTGCGATTTTCTTTCTCTCCCTCGACTCTTTGTATCTGCTTATTATCCAGCCGAGAACCGGAGTTTGAGCTCTTCCTGCAGAGAGGTTGCGATTGTTGAACCTCTCCCACAACTTCTGACTTAAAACAAATCCAATCCAGCGGTCCTCAATTCTTCTTACAACCTGCGCTCTGACGAGGTTCTCATCCACATCACGCAGTGATTCAAGGGCTTCCAGAATTGCTCTTCTCGTAACCTCGTGGAATTCAGCTCTCTTCACCACTCCACATCCGGAAAGAAGGTTCCTTAGATCCCACGCTATCTTCTCACCCTCCGTGTCCGGGTCAGTGCCAACAATGACAAACTCTGCATCGTGTGCGAGCTTTCTGAGGCCCTCAATCCTGACCTTTGAGTTGTCTATATCGCTCCCACCACATTTTGGACAGTTCTCCCTCTCTTCAGTAAACTGGTAACCGCAACCTCTGCACCTCTTTATGGAAGAGTAGACAGGAACGAATTTTCCGTTCACGAGCACACCGTGAAACCCTCTATTTGTGATTAGATCCACAACATGTCCGATGCTCGCCGTGACCATCAGCACGAACTTCTCCATGGGAATCTCGTAAACAACGGCACCATCTAGAACCTTCACACTTGGCTTGCCAAAGAAGCGTGAGATTTGCCTCGCCTTTGTAGGGCTTTCAACGATGAAAAGGGCCGGCTTTATGAGGTCGAACTCCTGCCTTCTCCTGTACTTCTCCCTGCTTTCATCAAGCTCTCTGGAAAGACTCTCGAAATCGATTTCATCTACGCTTTTGAACTCGATATCGTAGAGCTTTGCCCTCTCAATAAAAGCTGAAAGAATTTCTGCATCATCTTCAAGCAGAAAGCTCGCTCCTTTTGTCATTCCTCCAGCGAAGAGCCTTGAAGTTCTGCCAGAACCCTGAATGTATGTCCTCAGGTCGGGGAAAATCACCTCTCCCTCTCTGACAACGACGTCTTTCGCCTGAGGCTTTTCCTTCCCCATCACTTTTTTCAGAATCTCTCTTACCTCGTCAACGTGCTTCTCAACAGCCGGCAAAATGTTTTCAATCTCCGGAATATGACGGTAGAGGTAAGCAAGAAGCTTGAGCGTGTTTGGGCTGAGGGAGTCTGTATCCTCAATTGTGACTCTGAAAACAGGGCATCCGACAAATATGGCAAACCTTATCCTTTCCGGTAAGTCAAGACCTCTGACGAGAGTTCCGTAGTAATGTGCTGTGCCCACAAGGTGGTCGATTTTGCCTTCCACAAACTTTTCGTAGTCACTCTTCCTCGTTGCGGTTACGATGCCTACCCTGAACTCCTCCTTGAGAGATTCATAAATTTTCTCCGCCTCCTCGGCTGTTCTGGCGTAGATTATCCCCCCAGTTCCAAGTTTTCTAAGAGTTGTCGCGACTATCTCAATGCTTTCATCGTTCACAGCAACATCCTCAACGTTTCTTACTGTAATCCTAGAAGAGCCTATGTCGAAGTTTAGCAGCGTTCTGAAAAGCTCAGCCTTCTTCCCCTTCTTTGCCGTGGCTGTTGAGACCATCAAACATCCTCTCGCCTTACCTTTCCAGCTTCTTGTTCTGGAGTCGTAGTAGAGGCCGAGAAGGTTCAGAAGCCTATCAACGTTCTTTGAAGCCTTAAGGATTGCATCTACATCATCAACAAAGATGAAGTCGAAGAGTCCCAACTCCCTATGGTGTCTGGACAGAAACTGAGTTGTTGTCATAACAATCCTGAAGTTTCTCACATTCTGCATGAAGTTCTCCTTTTCCGCTTTTGACAGCTTTCCGTGATAATAGCCAAGGAGATTTTTATCAAGCTCCACACCTAATTTTTCTGTATACCTCTTCATGGTTTCAGCCGCCTGAATCACAAGGAGAGAAGTCGGAAAAACGACATAACATCTTTTCCCTTTTAAACTGAGGAATAAGGACATTGCCAGACCGAAGGAAGTTTTACCAACTCCTGTTGGAGCTGTGGCGGTAAAGCTCTCATTTCTCAGTATTCTCTTCGCCCACATTTTCTGAATCGCTCTCGGCTCACCAACGCATTTTTTGAAAAACTCCACAAACTCTTTAACAAGATGATCTTCCGGCCTAAAACACAGATTTTTCCCCTTCTTGAAGCACTTGTGCTTCTCAATCTCTTTACTCTCAAGGTCTTCCCCACAGACCGGACAAAGATTTGAGTAAACTACTGGAATCATCGAAATGAATGGGAGAGATAAAGATAAAAAATTAATCCTTAAAGGCAATTTGTGGATGTTGCAATAGTAGGCGGTGGTCCTGCAGGAAGTCTAACAGCAATTCTGCTCGGCAAAAGATATGACGTTGCGGTATTTGAGGAGCACCAAAGTCCAGGTTTTCCTGTCCAATGTGCTGGCTTAATCAGCGATAACTGCTACCAGAAGCTGAAAGATTACTGCAATGCGAGGAAAGCTTTAGAGAATAAGGTAAAAGGAGCCTTCTTTTTCTCCCCCTCCGCCAAACTCGTTCTGGAGGGTGGAGGTGAAGCTGTTGTTATAGAGAGAAAATTGCTTGACACATTGCTTTTTGAGAGAGCTGCAGAGAGAGCGGATGTTTTTGTAAAAGAGAAGGTCAAGTTTGACGGATCCAGGATTAAGACTCATCTAAGGGAGCTTCTGGCTGAGAGAATAATCGGGGCTGATGGTGTGAACTCAACCGTAGGCCAACACTTTAAATTTCCAAAGCCAGGATTTTTCACTGCCGTTCAGGCTGAAATGCGGTTTGAAGCTTTAGACGAAGAATACGTGGAGCTCTACTTTGGGAAAAAGTGGAGTGACTCTTTTTTTGCTTACGCAATACCTCTGGGGGATACTGCGAGAATAGGGGTTGTCAGCAGAGGCAACCCGATGCACTACCTGAAAAATCTGATTGAGAAGCATCCATCAGTCTCAAACAGAGTTAAAGGGTGTGTTATCGAACTGAATGCTGGGGCGATTCCGGAAAGGCTCGTCAAATTTTCGAAAGAAAAGGTGGCACTTATCGGCGATGCAGCGGGGATGGTCAAGCCCTACACGGGCGGAGGGCTTTACTACCTGCTAGTAGCAGCTGAAAAGCTCGCTGAAAGCTTTCCTAATCTCAGAGAGTACGAAAAGAGATATCTGAGCGAAATGAGAAAGGAGTACAGGTTCGGATATCTGGTGAGAAAACTTTACTCCTCCCCTGACGAGAAGCTTGAGCAGCTTTTTTCTGCATTGAGCGACTTTGATTTTGCAGGAGTGCACATGGACAGCCCCTCAACTCTAATCAGAAAAGTAGCCGATATAACATTAAGGCTTCTAAAAAGACCATCTCTTGCCTTTTACATTCTCAAAAATCTAATCTAGCTTTATCAGAACGTATTCGCCGTCCTTAACCTTGGGGACTACCTCGCCCTCCCTTACTCTCACCCTCTCAAACTCTCCCTTTCCGAGCTTTTTAACAAGCTTTTCGTAGAATTCGTATAACCTCACAATCTCCTTTCCTTTCTCAGTAAGAACTGTTTTTCCACCTCTACTTCCACCTTTTTCGCTCTCTACAACCTTTCCGACAGCTTCCTCCATTCTCCTAATGTACCCCCAGACATACCTGTAAGACATTCCAAGCTTTTTGCTCGCCCCAGAAATAGAGCCCTCTTCGTCTATGGCTTTTAAAATCGCCACACCACCTTTCCCGGCAACATGCTTTTCCCCTTTCTCAATCCACACTCTGAATTTGATATCCATAAACCCTGTCTAAATATGGCTTAATTTTCTTTTCTCTTAATGAGGTTAAAGTAAACGTTCTCAAGTCTCGGGACTTCTCTCTCAATCTCAAGCACTCTTCCACCCTGCCCCCTAACTTTCTCAACAAATTCGAGCAGTTCATCAATCTCTGACAGTTCTACGCTATCCCTTCGCCCGTTGATGGAGTACTCAACTCTGTACCTTATGTTTTGACCAATCAGATCTCCAAGACTTCCCGAGTACAAGGCTTCACCATCCTTCATTACCACAACCTTGTCCGCTATTCTCTCAACATAGTACATGTTGTGAGCTGAGAAAACTATTATCTTTCCCCCCTCTGCCAGCCCCCTCATCAGCTCAGCTATGCTTAGCGAGGTTGTTGGATCCAGCCCTCCTGTTGGCTCGTCGTAGATTAGCACCTGAGGATCGTGAAGGAGAGTTCTGGCTATTGAGACTTTTCTCTTCATACCTTTCGATAGCTCCGAGATATACTTGTCTGGAAGATTCAGTTTCTCAAGAAGCTTGTCTATGTTTGCCCTTACTCCATAGATCTCAGCAAAAAGGTTGAGATATTCAGAGACGGTCATGTTATCGTAAAGCGCATCTATTTCTGGCAGATACCCGATAACCTTCTTTATATCTTCATCAAAATCCCTACCGAAGTACCTAACCTCTCCACCATCTGGTTCTATCAGGCCAGCCAGAATTTTCAGTGTGGTGGATTTTCCAGCTCCATTTTCACCTATGAGTCCCAGAACTTCTCCTTTCTTAACTGAGAAGCTAATTCCTCTTACAGCCTCAAAATTCCCGTACCTTTTAACGAGGTCTCTGACCTCAAGCACCCTTTGTTGTTGACTGTGCAAGATATAAAGTTTAATAGTTGCAACGACAAAAATACAAACATGTGGAAAAAAGTCGCTGAAAAGTTCGATAAGTATCCCTCTCAGATTGCAGTTGCAAGAGAATTTCTGAGACTCGGCATTTCAGTCAGAGATGGCAAGGCATACTGTGACAAGATAGAGCTTGTTCCGACTAAAATTGCTGAAGCCATAGGAGTTGACAGAAAGGTCGTTCTCGCAGCTATTCAGAACATCGAAAGTGATGAGGAGCTGAGGAAAGTATTTTCAGCGCTGAAGCCAGTTGCAAACATTGCTGAGGTTGCAAGAATTCTCGGCTTCGGAGTTCTTGAAGTTTATGCAGAAAGCCACAAGGTTGGTATTGTTGCTGGTGTCGCATCGGCCCTTGCCAACGCGGGTATTTCAATAAGGTACATTCTCGCAGAAGATCCAGAGTTAAGCGTTGAATCAAAGCTGACGGTTGTGACGGAAACAAAAATTCCGGGAGCCGTTGTCGAGGAAATTCTCAAAGTTGATGGGGTGGAAAAGGTGCTGATAAGTTAAGCATAAATATCCCGATGGACTCTTGTTATCATGCGAAAAAGTCTGCTAATCTTGATTTTCTTACTTGCTGTAGAGGTCGCTCACGCAGAAGGTGTTTCAGTAAGTTATCAAGTTACACCAGAGATTCTCCTTCCCGGCGATTATGCTGAAGTTACGTTAACCCTCACCAATCCCTCTACATGCGATGTAAAGGTAAACTCCATTGTAGTCTCCGGAGCAAGGGCTGAACCTTCTGCAATATACTCCGTTGGAACTATTCCCGGTGGTGGCAGCTACACCATGACCTTCTCAGTTAAGGGCGAGCAGGTGGGGAGGAAAAATCTTCAGGTGAAAATCTCAACAGAGAACGAGACGATAACGCAGAATATAATGCTTGTAGTCGATGACAACTTCCCATCTCTCACCATATCATCTCCAGTATATCAGGGAGTTGTGAATGAAGTTGAGTTTTACGTTTCCTCACCCGTCGAGCTGAAGGATGTCAAAGTAGAGGCATTGTTTGATGCTATACCCAAAACAGTCTACCTCGGTGACTTTTCTGGAGGAAAGGCTGGCAAAATAAAGTTCATTCCAAGTTCGGATAGGCTTAGGTTCAAGATCTCGTTCTACAACGGTAAAAACTACCACGAAGTGGAGAAGGATGTGTCAGTACGATTATTGAGCCCGCAAAACGTTGTGCTGAACGTAACCTCCCCCTACAAAACCCTGTTCATCGGCGATGCTATTCCTATTCCGGTTGAGATCACAAATCTGAGAAGTGATGCTATCTATGACATCACTGTTTCTGCCGAATCTCCTCTCGGAAGTCTATCAGGCCCTGTCAGCATTGCAAAACTCGAAAGCGGTGAAGGCAAGACTTTAAGCTTCAAGTTCAGCCCTTCAAAGGCTGGTAAGGGAGAAGTCGTTTTCAGAGTTGATTACAAGGATGAGTTCGGAAACGAGATGAGCGTGGAGAAGAGATTTACGATTGATGTTCTGGACAGCTATGCTGTAACGCTTACAAACATCAATGTGGCAAGAGAGGGGCTGAAGTACAGCGTTTCGGGGGATGTTAGCAACAACGGAAGGGGTGGGGTCTACAACACCTACGCAATAGCAGAATGTGATGGGTTCAGGACAGCATACTTCATTGGAAACATCGACCCGTCAGATTTTCAGAGCTTTGAGCTTCCCGTTGAGTGCAACGGGAGCGTAAAGGTTACAGTCCAGTGGTCGAACGAGATTGGAGAGAACTTTGCCATTTCCGAAATCGTGAAACTGAAAGGAAAGAGCCTTGTTGAGGTTGAGGAAAATCCGATGCCAACATACATCTCCATTGCTGTTGCTGCAGTCATTCTGGCAATCGTGGGCTTCATAATCTACAGGCAGATTAGAAAATGAAGGTCGTAGAGCTGAGGAACGTTTACAAAATTTACAGAACGAAGTATTATGAAGTGAGGGCGCTTGATGGAATAAGCATGGATGTTGAGGATGGAGAGTTTGTTGTTATCATGGGGCCTTCTGGCAGCGGAAAGTCAACCCTGCTGAACCTTATGGGCTGTCTCGACAAGCCGAGTGAGGGGGAGGTGCTTATCAATGGTGTAGAGACGTCAAATTTAAACGATAACCAGCTCACCGAACTGAGAAGAGATACAATAGGCTTCATCTTCCAGACATACAACCTCATCCCAACACTGACTGCGCTGGAAAACGTGGAGCTTCCGATGATCTTCAAGGGATTTGGCAGGGAAGAGAGAGAAGAAAGGGCGAAGGAACTGCTCAGAAGTGTAGGACTTGAGAGGGAGATGAACAGAAAGCCGAATGAAATGAGCGGTGGACAGCAGCAGAGAGTAGCAATTGCGAGGGCTCTGGCAAACAATCCGAAAATTCTGCTGTGCGATGAGCCTACAGGCAATCTTGACACGAAGTCTGGGGGGCAGGTCATGGAGATTATAAAGCATCAGAATGAGGAGCTTGGGGTTACAGTAATCCTCGTCACTCACGATTCATCACTTGCAAAATACGGAGACAGGGTGATAAGACTCAGAGATGGGAAAATAGAGAGTGTTGAACATGTTTCTTGAGCTTGCTAAGAGGAATCTGCAGAGAGCGAAGGTTAGGAGTCTTCTGGCTGTAGTAGGGATACTGATCGGTGTAATGGCTGTCTCCGCAATAGGAATTTTCGGAGAAAGCCTGAAGGCGGCAGTTGTCCAGAATTTCGAGGAAGTTGCAAATGAACTAATTGTAAGCCCGAATTTCCAAGAAGGATACAAATACATTGAGGAGAAAGACATAAACAGGATTAAAAAGCTTCCCAATGTAGCTGAGGCGATAGCGATCAAGTCGGACTCTTTGCTGATTGAATCGAAGAAAAAGAAGTCCTATGCCATGGTTTATGCTATGGATGAAAAGGATGTCGAGGAGATGTTCGAAGCGGAAAAAGGGGCAATAAGGCTCAAGAACAGTTGTGTTGTCGGAAAAAGGCTTGCCGAGTTTGTTGAAATCAGAGTCAAGTCAAAAATTACCGTTGGAGGTAAAGAGTTCAGGGTCGCAGCCATCCTCGAAGATGCAGGGGCAAGGTTCGACATAAATCCAAATTCAGCCGTAATCCTCTCCCCGGAGGACTTCGAGAAAGTTAGCGATGTTGGTTACACAATGCTGATAGTGAAGGCCGAGAGTCTGGAGAAGGTTGATGATGTAAAGAGAGAGATCGAGGAAAAGATTAACAGCAGGGATGAAAAAGTTGTCGTTTTTGACCTTAAATTAATTCTTGAGAGGATAAACGAAGTTTTCTCTCAGATAAACACCTTTCTGATGGCCATAGCATCGGTTTCTCTGCTCGTTGCTGGAGTTAGCATTCTCAACATTATGCTTATGTCAACGATTGAGAGAACGAAAGAAATAGGCGTTATGAGAGCCATAGGCGCGTACAGATCCACTATCCTTAAAATTTTCCTCATGGAGGCTCTTGTTCTTGGTCTGATCGGCAGCGGGATAGGGAGTGTTCTGAGCATAGCGGGAGGGTATGTAATTGACCTGATTATACTGCAGGATGCAAGCTACGTTTTCCAGCTTTCAACCATACTTTATGTCATTCTTGGTTTTTGCATAGGAATATTCGTCTCAGTTGTTAGCGGTCTTTATCCTGCTTGGAAGGCTTCCCGCCTGGAGCCTATTGAGGCTTTGAGGTACGAGTGACTTTTCCATTTTCAAGTTAATTTTAAATTTTCTTTTAATAAGCCGCAGACAATGGACTCCAAAACAGCAGAAAAGCTAAGGAGGATGAAGAGATTTCTCAGTAATTTTAAAAGTGCAGTTGTTGCCTTCAGCGGTGGTGTGGACAGCTCCACTCTCGCTGCAGTCTGCAAGGATGGCGGTTTAAAAACACTGGCCATTACCGTCATCTCCCAGAGCTCGCCAACGAGAGAAATAGAGGATGCAAAGAAAATTGCAGAGGAGATTGGAGTAAAACATGAGTTTATCAACATGGATATCCTTATGCCAGAGTTCAGGAAGAATACTTCAGAGAGGTGCTATTTCTGCAAGAAGAGAATTCTTTCAGCATTAGTATCTTTGGCTGAGAGGAGGGGCTACGAGGTCGTTCTTGAGGGAACAAATGCAAGTGATCTGGGAGAGCACAGACCGGGATACAGAGCCGTTAAAGAGATTGACAGAGTTTTCAGCCCATGGGCAGAATTCGGGATTACAAAGGATGAGATAAGGTCGATAGCAAAGTTGATGGGTTTTTCATTTTACAGTAAACCCCCTCTCGCTTGCTTGGCCACAAGAATCCCATTTGGCATCGAAGTTGACGAGCAAAAGCTGAAGATGATAGATGAGGCGGAGAATTCCATTATAGAGATTGCTAGTGTGAGGCAGGTGAGGGTGAGGGACTATGATGGTGTTGCAGTTGTGGAAGTTGGCAAAGATGAAATAAACAAATTGCTAGAAAAGGCTACGAAAGTCAGGGACAGACTGAAGAAGATTGGCTTCAGACATGTTTTGGTCGATCTGGATGGATACAGAGCGGGGAAAGCTAAAGATTTGCTATAGCACAACTCAGATTGATAAGTTGAGCAGGATAAACTTCTCCTTAAAGCTTCTGAGAGTTAAAAACACGAAAGTATTATTTAATTCATCTTCTGAATTTAACCTAATGGAGAGGGCAGAAGAGTATTTGGAAGCAATTTACGACATTCAGAAAGAAGCGAGCAAGGTTGCTAAAACGAGTGAGCTGGCGA
>Ga0190326_1000091_pt1 | contig 13106 bp, 28 predicted proteins | sample 4870111112_MG_FD_165049 | JGI IMG/M metagenome (GOLD analysis project Ga0190326, IMG submission 165049) | Hydrothermal vent sediment bacterial communities from Southern Trench, Guaymas Basin, Mexico - 4870-11-11-12_MG | ecosystem: Environmental > Aquatic > Marine > Hydrothermal vents > Sediment ... | reverse complement strand
GTTTAGATGCTTGCCAACCTTTGGCTTGTAGATCTGCTGCCATACCGCTATAATGTGGTCACAGGGCTTCTCGGGCTTGTATTCTTCGCAAGTGCACTTTGCCATAACCTCTGAGCTTGTTGCTCCTCTCTTCATGCCAACATCGAACTTGTCCACTCTGGCATGCAAGTAGTAGCTGATGGGATTGTTCGGATCTCCGTATTCCTTAACAACCTTTGCCTTCACTCCAAGCTCTGGAAAAGACTCGAGCTCCTGTATTCCATACGGGATCCATTTCAGGTCTATCAGCTCCGTCATACAACCACCATACAATAGTAGCACAAAAGGAGTATAAAAGGATTACGATATACTCTAAGTAGAATATAATAAGAAAAAATAAGGATATATTATTGCTCGAAGTCCTTGAACAGGTCCTTCTCGAGCTTGAGCTTTGCCTTGAGATCCTCACCGTATCTTTCGGACTCGGCTCCCTTGACTAAAACCATCACTCCTCTTTCAGGTCTCAGCTCAGCATCAAACTCGGCTCTCCTGTCGAAGAACTTTGCAAGAGCTAAAGCAGTCTCCAATCCTATGACATCTCCAACGACCTCTATGTATGCATTGCGAATATTGTAAATACTGGCCTTTTCTGGAAGCCTATCGAAAATCTCTTTGAGCTGCTCCCATGTCGGAGTTATGATCTCAGGACCGCATCTAATTTCAACGATATTTCCAAGATCCTTGTAATATGAATTCTCTCCGAGCTCCTCTTTGTATTCAACTTTTTCTTCCTTCTTAACTTCCTCCTCAGGCTCCTCTCTTTCCTCTTCGAGATTCTCTTTGTAAGTATCGACAAACGATTTTTCTTCAGCCTTCTTCTCCTTCACAAGCTGATAGAAGTATCCTCCGCCTTTTTTACCAATCTTCTCGAGCTTAAGATCTGGATAGAGCTGTGTTAAGAACCTCAGAAAGTGAGATCCTAAACCTCTTAGACCGCTTAAACCTACATCATTAGCCAATTTGAATACCTCATCCATCCTTGCCTTTTCTGGAAGCTTGTTATACAGTTCATCGAGCTGCTTCTTTGATATATATCTGGACCAAACATACTTACCATTCGATAGGTATGTCAGCTTTATCGTATCCTCCTTATACCTCGGATCCTCTACAGGCTCCCACTTGAGCTCTCCCTTCCCCCATGCTCTTGGCTTAGACTTCTTTTCTTCCTTCGGTTCCTCAAGCGGTTCTCCACTGATAACTAACTCAACAACCCAACCGTCTTCCTCTCTGTAAAGCTTGAACTCATCAGCAATGTCTATAAGATTGATGCTTACCTTAAAACTAAGACCCTCAACAATTGGTGTAACTCTAACTTTCTTAACGATCTTCATTCCTAATCACCTCAAACGCTTTTGCAAACCTCCAGATCTTCCACTTAATTACTTCCTCGAGAGGACAGTAATCTTCGAGCTGCTTAATACCGTATTTAGCCTTCTCTCGCTCGCAAAAATCTTTAAAAGAGCAATTATCGCATCTTCTCATGCTTAGCCTCCATAAATGAACTTCTTATCAGAATGCTTCAGCTTACCTTCCTGCATTAGCACTTTTATAGCTCTAAGTATTGTGGTTTTTGAGAAGTTCGTTTGCTTCATCAAATCACCAACAGTAAACTCTTTGAGCTCCTTCATAGCCTTCTCGATCTTACGAAGAGTTGGTTTGCTGATATATGTGCTCCAATCTCTCTTCCTCTTCGGAACCTGTATCTTCTTAGACTTTACAGATATCTTAACTCCCTCGCTCAGTGCAAGCATTATATCCCTGACAGCAATAGGCGGGCCCTGGAATTCAAGTGTGTAGTCATTCAAGTATATAACCAAGGTTCCGATCCTGCCTCTAATAAACAGGTCAAGATCCATACCTCATCCCTCCCACCAAAAACCGACTTCTCCCTTCTTAGCAACTTCTTCCTTAACCTTCTTGATGAATTCACTAAGCGTTCCAAGATATTCCCAATCACTTCCGCAATACAAGTATTTATACTTGTTCTCTTCATTTACGAAAACCAAACCATCTCCGTATTTTCCTTTATATCGGAATACATGGATCCTCAATCTCATCTCTCAGCCCCCCTCAAATGCTATACCAATCAAATATGAAAGGAACCCAAAACTGAGCAACAAGGCAAGAATAACTCCTGGTATTGATTTGGAGTCTCTATCCTTTATACATGCTATTAATGCGATTATAGAAGCTACAAACATTCCTCCTGATAAAAATAAAGCTAATCCATATAGGATTAAAGCTCCTGCAACCTTTAACAACATCAGCTCTCCCTCACTCTTTCAATCAACTCGAATATCCTTCCTTTCCCTTCACAGCATACAGGATACTTGCCAATTGCAGGATACAGGTATTCTGCAAGATCCTTGAGCTCCTTTTCAAGATGTTCAAGGATGGGCTCATCGGTATGACCTAAAACAATCTCATCTAAAAGAAAAATAATGAATTTTAGTTTAGATTTAAACCTCTGAACTTCGATTTTTAGTTCCTTCTCACAGATATCCAAACTCGATCCCCTCCTGGATCCCATAACGGACCTTGAGGTTATGAGCTGCTAACTTCTCGAGCTTCCAAAACAGACTTGAGATCCTTTCCAAGTCAGCAAAACAATGCTTCTTTATAGCTTCAATATCTCCCTTCTTCCAGAGCTCAGGAACATCGGCTCCAGTAATGTCATCTTCAACCTCGATGCCAAGGGACTTGCAAATTGTATCCAAGTTATATCGGACTCCCTTATACCTGTGCTCAGTCAGAAGGTATCGCTGGACCAAATACATGAGGTCGATCCTGTAAATCTCACGGATGATTGCTATCTCATCGTATAATCCATGCTTCAGGGCTCGAGCCGTGATGAACGGAATATCGAAGTTGGTAATGTTATATCCGACGAGAACCGCATCCTTGTGTAGAAGAGCTAAGAGCTCCTCGATCATTGCTTTTTCATCTTCCCAAACCATGACTTGGCTTGTAAAACATTTGTTAATGCCTATAGCTATGATCCTGTTCTCGATGATTTCTCCATCCTTAACCCCGAATGGCTGCAGCCCTGTAGTCTCAATGTCTAAAAAAATAGGAGAAAGGATCATTCTTCGTCCTCCTCCAAAGGATTATAGCCTAATATCTCGATAATCTCCTCAAGAGCCTTTTTTGTTGCTTCTACATAGCTTTTAGCCAACCCTTCCGCATCTTCGTAACCCCAAGAACTGTATCGTTCAAACACTTTCTCGAAATCAAGATCTTCCTTCTTTATTGGGAAGATTGATCCCCAGACCCACTCTGTGCTTCCACACTTCGGACACTTAAACTCGTAGTCACACTTATCTATCTGCACTGCTCTATCTAGATATCCGCACTTAGCACACTTATGCTTGATCAGATATACGACCTTCATTCTTCCTCCCTCGGCTCGAATAGAAATATTGGCTCTGCAATGATGAAGTATGGTTCCCTACCTACAACCGTAAAAATCACTCTCTTATCAGCATCCACTTCAATCTCTTGATCAGCCCTGACCATCTTAATCTTCCAGCCCTGAGAATAGCATCCGTAATCTTGATGAACATCTATGCCTGTCTTAGGACATCTTACCGCCATCGATCCATGATTTTTGTAGTATTCTTCCCTGTTGAAATACTTGCAATCTCTACACTTCTTCGTGCTACTTGTAATGCTATATACATCAACGACTACATAGCCTAACTTCTCCAGCATGCTTTATTCCCCCTCAGTTACCAATTAAAAATTATTTTCTAATTGCCTCAGGATTAGTCTCCAACATCTCTGCTATTTTCCTGAGTATCTTCGCTAAACATTTGTTACATATATGCCCATCATTCCACACACGGTTTGTTCCCATAACTATCTCTATCAGGACTTGTCCATCATTCTCTCCGTATTTCACTCTCCTACTTGCCTCAATACCCATCTCATACAACTCTCCACACACATCACACTTTTGCACCCACATAGTCGATCACCCCTCCTTAGAGAGTTATATCACGATTCCTCAAAGCATCCAGCACAAATTTTACTTCTTCATCATCTATGCCTTCGAGCTTCCTGCCAAATCTGATTTTTAGGACAAGATCTCCGTCCTCCACTGCTATTTTTACGATAGTTCCTTTCTTAAACTCGTAACCACACTTAGGACATCTCATAGCTATCACTCCTCCACATCGTAAGGACACTTAAGATAATGCAAAATTGCTTTTCTGATAGCATCTTTTTTATTGCTTGCACCTGTTTTCTCCAGCAGCTTCTCGACCTCTTCCTCACTCAAAACCGTCTGCACATATATCAACTTCCCCATGATAACCACTACAACTACAATGTTTATAATAGTTGCGATACTAGGACAAAGAATCCAAATATAACAAAAAATAAAAAGAATATTATGATAAAAAATTATAATGAAAACTCAATCGACTTACTCAATCCTTTAATATCAATTTCCCACATTCTCTGCAATAATACCAATGCGTTAAAGGATCGTAATCTACAGTTACACTTGTTTTACATCCTGGACAAACTGGAATACCATCAGGATCGAATTCAACCATCGGAATCAACCTCCTCAAAGCTCTCCTTTGCCATCGCATTGAGGACACTTGGTAATCCTCTTAACAACCTTGCTATTCTTCGGAACTTCCTCTATAACATACCCTTTACCCTTGCAGAGAGGACACTTCATTAGATATCGACCTCCTTGCAGAAAAACAATACCTGCACAACTTCTCAGTAGGATGTAAGATATCTTCCTGACCACATTTTACGCAGTTGCCATAAACTAACTTATCAAGCCCTGCTTCTTTAATAGCCTGTTCAATCACCTTCAACCACTCGTATTCTAAAAGAGCTTGTCTTACTATCTTTGCCAACTTTTCTATTTCTGTATTTGATCTCATGCAAATTCCCTCCTTCCGAGCTCTTTCCCACAAAAACTACAATAAACAGCTTTAAGCACAAGCTTACCGTTCTGAGTCATGTCGTATTCGGAGTAAACGATAACGCTTGCTTCCTGAGCTCTAACTTGGGTTTTAGTCATAATCCCTTTGACGATGATTTTGTCCTTGTCTGGCTTGAGGAGTTTGGCTTTACAGGATGGACAATACTTCTCCTTCTTCATTTCGCTCTCCTCCTTCTCCTTCTAACTTTCCTCCTAACCTGCTTCTCCTCACTCCTCAACTTAAACTCAAAATCGTCTTCAAGCTCTCTCTTTAACCATTCCACAAAATCTAACCATGTATTTCCAAAAAATCCAAGCAGCTCAAACACTTTTACGTTCCTTATTTTGTCGGTCCCAAGGATCTTACCTTCAGCAGGATATTCTGTAAAATAGAACACCGCATAATCTGTTATCTTATAGTGATTGAACTCTGGAAGCTCATCGAAGCCAACATACATGTAAACGACATCTCCGACCTTTACGCATTTAGTTAATCCAGGGATCCCATACTTCTCCAGAAATTTAACCATCTTCAGATCTCCGACGAGCTCATAGTATCCTGTAGCAAGGTTTACCTCAGTAGCGTTCCAGAGGGAGAATCTAAAACTCTTAATCGCCAATGTTCCTACTTTCATGAAGATCACCTATGAATGGATAGTTCAGCCCTCTCCCGAAGAAGTTGGGAATGTAGAACAGGAGCCTCCTTGCTCTGGTAAAGCCTACATACCAAACCCTGCACTCATTCTTAAGCTCGGAATCATACTTTGTAATGCTGCTAACGATCTTCCTTGTTATTCCATCCAGCAATATGACATTATCCCATTCTAATCCCTTGGATCCATGTATCGTGTGCAACTCAACCTTAACCTCAGGCTTCGCATTCACCTGGATAGCTCTATTCATCTTATACTTTGCAGATTCAGAAAATGCACTGCTTAAAGCGATATCAAAAGGCTTCGGGCTCTCCTTCAAGATTGCTCTGAACTGATAGGTTATGTATTGATCTATATCCCTGGGAGTCAGCTCGGATGGAGCTATTCTCTTTATCCTTTCCTTTGCAGTTATGAAGTATTCCTTGGGATAAGCCTCTACAAACTTTATGAAGTCGGATCTCTCCACAACGGCATTATTCCTGTAAGCCCAAACGACCCTGTAAACACTTAGCATCTTGCTTCCCCATGAAGAAGTGATAATGCCTTGCTCTGCAAGGATCCCTGATACATATCTCAGATGGTGATGGGTCCTTGCCAATATTGTAACCTTATCAAGGACCTTAACCAAGTCCAGGAACTTAGTAGCATTAACCTGGATTACCTTAGTCTCTCCAATGCATTCAACATCTGGAGTCTTCTGACCCGTTCTGAGCAATATCTTCCTTGCAATATTGTAACACTTCTCAGATATTCTATGAGAAGGAGTCAAAACTATTCTCTCATCAGCCCTTCTCCAAACCTCTAAGCAGAAGCTCGTATCGACTCCCCAGAACGAATAAATGCACTGCCTAACATCCATAGCAACATAGAATTCATCGGCATCCTTGCTCCATAACTTTGCAAGCTTTACCTGAATCGGAGTCATATCGTGAGTCTCATCACTCTTACAGATTGCAGTATTAGGCTTCATTTTTAGATCATAAGCCATCTTCAGCATCATTGCGAAATCATATTTATCGTTCTTCTCTTGCCATTTTATCCACTTCTCAATGACATCTACAACGAGGTCCTGTAGATTTGGCATAGGCTCGAAGCTCGGAATCATAAACGTTGGCAAAGAGGTCCATTCCTCAAAGGGAGTCATTGTATTTATGCAGTTGCAATAGACCGAATAGATCTTACCGCCTAAAGTCTCCATCTCCTCTGGAGGCTTAAGGTCCTTCTCTTCATCGCTTACTTCGACATCTTCCTTCTTAATCGGTATTCTATTTTCCTTGCAGAACTCAACATAATCTCTCCAGGGTAAAGCAACGTTCCTCTTAGTAGTCCATCCAAACTCGGATGCCAGCATTCTATAGCATATCGAATGTATAGTTGAGATGTATGTCATATCTCCGTCCAACCCTGCATCCCTTAACCTCTGCTTGAAGTCCTCTGCCATCGGCTTTCGGAAGGTCCAGTAGGAGATATCGCTCAGCTTATAGTCCTCTTCCATAACAAGCTCAATGATTTTATTCAGAAGATAAGTAGTCTTCCCAGTCCCTGGAATCCCGTATATCGCTATTAACCTCATTTATCTCTCCCTCCTTCTTCTTCTTTTCAAAAGCCTTAATCTGAGCTTCAGTTGGCTTAAAACGATAGAAAGTGCAACGAATATTCTCATTCTGCAGCCTAACAACCTCAGCTATATCAAAAAACCTAACCAAACGGGAGAGCTTTGTTGGAGAGATCTTATAGCCTGCATTTATGATGGCTTTCAAAAGAAGATCCCTTGGATAATAAGCATAAACACCGTCATAATAGGCAAAACCTGTTACACCTTCAAATACTGTCTCCTTGTTATCTGTCAGACTCGTTGAATAAAGAGTATTTTCAACGATTTCTCTTATAACCATATCTTCATTTTCGGTCTTTTGTTCTCTGAGCAGCTCATCTTCTCTGATCTGTCTGGAGATGCTGAGCCAATAGTTGATAAGCCCAACCCAACCTTCCCTATCTTTAGTTCTTCTCCTGTCAATATCCAAAAGCTCACCGAAATTTTTAGCATAACCTTTAACAAATTCAGAGCACATCTTTTCAGGATCTAAAGGCACTCTAATCCATTTATCCTCTATATTTACAAGCAAATATGCATCTTCATCATCAGCTCTTAAAACCATTAGAACTTCCTTAGTCCTTGCTTTCAGATTTTCAAATTTATCCTGCTTTATTGGACATTCATCAGAACATAACTCCTTTGGAACATCAGCACAGCTAAACCTCTGATACAGGCTCAATTTTAAGTCAACTTGAATGCCAAGATCTGCAAGAAGTGTCAGAGCTTCCGCAAGCTTATCCCTGTGGTTGTCATTTATATATCTTATAATAAGGTAATAATACTGCTCAGTGAGTTTTTTGTTGTTGAGAATGCCTTTTAAGCATGGTGGAAGATTGCTGAGCATAAGTCATCCCCTTTATTTCTCCAAGATTTTCTTAGCTTCTTCAAGATCTGGTGAAATGACTAACACTAAGTCCACGATCACATACAACTCATCGCCTTCCCTAAGCCCATGATATTCCAACCAGTCTGCAGGAATTGTGATCTCATAAGCACGTCTATCTTTAGTTGCCTTCCTGATTTTATACCTCTTGACCACTGGCATGATATCACATTACCTATTATGTTATATAACACTTTTGCTAATCAACCAACATTTGCTGACATTTTCGAAAAACCCAATCTTGGCAAGTTGGCAGAAAATTATTCGACATCCAAATAAAAATCCTCATGTCTCCTTCCTCCTTCCTATATTATATGGAAGGAAAAAACCCGATTCCGCCGTTTCGGATCGCCGATACCCGTGATTATAAGAGTGTCTAAGTATAAAAGGGTCTTTTATATAATGCCAAGATGGCAACTTTTTGCAGAGAAGAATACAATACAAACAGCATATTTTCCTTCTATATAATATAGGAAGGGAGGCAGCATAGGACCCAGGTGACAACATCGCTTATAGCTTATAAGACTCTGGTATTATGACTTATAGGATTCCGGTCCTTGCCAGGACTATAGTCTATAGAAGCAGCTCCCTATCAACTATAAGCCGATTTTTCCAGGAGGATGGAAATAATTATATCATATTATGATTAATAATACAATGCCGATGAAGGGCTTTGATGGCAGTGAACAGTATGGGTGGTGGGTGGGGATAATTAGTTAAAAAAGTGTTAGAGGTTTAGTGACAGGTCAGCGACTGGCAGCCCTGAGGCTCTTTTTTGGGGATGATGAAAGTCTGATTTATGATGATCCTTGCAAAGGCTGACCCTACCGAAACATTTATTACCACTACTACTACCACTACTACTATGAGAATGGTTAACCTCCTGAGACCCGTTCCCAGCAAGGAGCCGATGAAAGTTGTTGAGGCTCCTCTGGGGCGGGCAGGAGGTGAAAAGGTTGAAAAAGGTGCTTGGAAGGAAGATTTCAGCCACAGCACTTGCACTGATATTGCTTGCGGGAGTCGTCTTGGCAGCTGCAGTTGTAGTGTTCACATTGCAGTATGAACTGACCTTGCAGGAGCCACTTGTATTCAGCGAGGCTGATCCATTGCAGCTAACATTCCCAGGTGACAGTGACACGATCACGGTTGCGATAGAGAACAAGAACACCGAGCTTGCCTATGGAATAATCATTGACTTCGATGTTACCAAAGGTGAGGATAAGATAACTGACGTAAGCTATGCTGGAAGTGCTGATGTAAGCATTGTTGAGACTGAGACACCGAGCAACGACTTCAACGGTGATGGAGACTACTATGATGCAAAGGCTGTAATTACCAAGGGAGGCAGCGGTGCTGTAGATATCACTGTTACGACAGATCCAGGTGCTGAGGCAGGCTCAGTTACAGTAGTCATAGACTTCATCAGAACTGCAGCCAACTAAATCTTTCCAATTTTTTATTTTATTTTATGCAACTTCTCTCTTCTCTCTTTCTTCTAAGATTTCATCGATTGCCTTTCGCATTTGGATTAACAGGTTGCGGTCCGTAACGACAAAAGTAAACTCCATGTGAATGAGAGTATTTTCCAGGAAAATTGCAAGTCCTCTTTCCTTAGTCTTTTCATCGGTTGCAGTTCCAACAACACACCTATCGGCATAAATTCTAAACTTTCCCTTGAGCCTCTCACCTATTCCTAATCTTTCAAGATATTCCAAAGCTCTAAACATAAGTATAGTCTGTCTTAATAGTATTTAAGGATGAGGGAGCCAGCTGAATAGCCAGCCAAATAAGGCTCCTGCAGCTCCACCGATGACGAGTATTACAGTGGTGTATTTCAGGTTCATGAAGAAGTGATGTTGTTTTTCGTGCTTCTGGGTCCAATTCTCCAGATTCGTAATTCTTCCTTCATGATTTAAGATCGTATCGTGATCCTTCTCAATCTTCTTAGCCAAATTCCTAACCTCAGCACAAACATTATCGATCTTAACCTTTACAGCCGCTAATTCCCGAATAATACTTTCGAGCTTATCTGTCAAATTATCAAGCCCCCTTACTTCTTAAGGAAGCTCGTCAACAGGTCTGCTACTCTTGATCCGAAGAGCCACAGCAATGCACTCGCTAAAGCCCAATCTGGCACGGTGAAGCCAAATATGTTCTGGGTCATGTAGCAAAACACGATTGCAGACCCGACTATATCATCCGTATACTTGTATGGGCGAGAATACCATTCACTATTTTTTTCTCTTCTTTCTTCACTCATAGAGACATTACCCCCCTCTACAAGGTTTTACTACGCTAAGGAACTTTAAACAATCCTTCTTTACCTAAATTGTTAGTACCACAGTATGAAGTGTGCGTAATACTTCCACCCTCCTATTTGAACTCCTTGCTGAGCTTTAGCTAATAAATCAAGCTGGGGTTCAAGGAAATAAAGAGCAAGCTTGTCTCCTTCTTGGCATATAAGTATATTCCAAGCATGGTAACCTACGGGCTGGTTCGTCTTTACATCTCTAACTTCTCCAATAGTTATGCCAACTCCATTCATGTCAAAGTACTCTGATATGTGTGCTTTGAAAATAGCACTTATATTATCGCAATCTCTTTTCTCAGCCAAGTATTTTATCTGTTCAGTAAAGTCTTTGCTTATGATTCTCTTCCAAGTCTCTAAGTCAGTGTACCAATATTTTCCATCCCAAAGCCAGCATGGACACCCGATCTGAGATTTAACCAATTTCTCAAGCTCCGATGCTGATATTGTGTAGTATCTTATGCTAAGTCCATGTCTTAGCATCCACTTGGCTAATTTGAACAGGCAATGTCCTAATCCGATTGAAACCTTACCTATACTCGGTTTTAGTCCTTCCACCATGTTAGACACCTTTTTTATTCTTTCACAAGGTCATTTAAATTAACATGACCTGTATCTTCGTAAGTTATCCTAAGCTTACCTCTACGCATAAGCTCGTAATACTCTTCCCTTGTTATGTGAACTCCGAATGGGATGCCGTTCCAGTAGCCTGCTACATTCTGCCTTTCTGGAGGGCCTACTAGAGCACACCTGTCGCATTTGACAACTATATCAACTCTGTATTGGTCTTGCGATCTCTGGAAAGCCACAGCTTGCTTAAACCATATAATATCGCAACCGCAGATAGGACACTTTAGCTTACGCTTAGGCTTAGGCGGTTTGCCTTCAAATAGTGGAGTTATGTCCCAGAACTCTCTTCCTATTGCTCTAAAGCTTTCTTCAGCTTCAGCCATGCTTGCTTCACCTCATCTGGAACGTTAGGCAGATCATCTGGCAAAATAATTTCAACCTCAAACTCATTGCCTAAATCTTGCTTAACTTGGACTATGTAGAATGTCTTATTTTGAACCTCTTTGCCTTTTGCTCTAAGATAGTCCAAAATCTTGTGCAATTCTGCAATTTCAGGTATAACACTTAAATCTGGTTCAAAAGGTTGATCTTCAGTTCCTAAACCTTTTTTAGGACATCTGACAGTTCGCTTATTCATAGATGATCACCACCATGCCTTTGAACTTAGAGTCGCTTGCAGCTGTGGTTGATCTATCAATAGTTCTGAGTCTTATCCATTCAAAACTCGTTATGGCTGTATCAGTTAAATCAAACTTCAAAACCCCATCTCTCCACACTTTCTGAATATTATTAGCTCCATCAACAAATACTTCAACCTGATAGTAAGCCCCTAGGGTTAGATCTACAGCTTCAGCGTCTAATTCTGTTGCAGTTCCATCTATATTTTTAAGGAATTTAAAATCATCAGTTGCATTTGGAGGTATTAATGCTAAAGAGTAAAAACTTGTACCTGATCCAGCCTCTTGGGTTGCATCACCTGAACCTACATCAACGTGTGCTTCGGGTTCACCACTATTAGCATTCATTTTGACTACGACATATACTTTTGATGCTGAGTTAGGTAATATCCAATAACACCATGAACTTCCTTTAGCTGTTGATGTTCCTCCAACTATAGTTAGCTCTTCCGATGTAGCACTAATGTTTCCAGATGCAGCTTCTTCTTTTTCAGCTGAGTTGAGCAACAATAGCATCGATGATGTAGCAATTAGAATCTTAGGATCGCTAAACTTTGCTAATATTTCTTGCCTAACTCCGGGGAACTGTAGTTTTGTCCAATCAAGAACTGGAATATTCGCAAGAGGAACAAAACCGTTAGAATCAAGCACCAGAACTTCATTAGCACCTGTTCCTGCATGGTGTCCATCAACTGAGTCAGCATCTTTGCCAGTCAGAGTGTCGGGTATCGCTTCCAAATCAATTTGTGCATTCAAATCACCATCATACAGCTTGTTCTTAGCTCCTTCTGACTCTAGCCATTCTCTAATCCACTTTTTCAAAATCGGTGGTAAAGGCATATTATCACCTCGATGCAGATATTTCAAACACTACATCAATTCCAGTTGTAGGGGTTCTCACTCTTACATATTTATGACCTACCCAAGGGTATTGCAGTACTTTCTCTTCCGCTCCTGCTGGTGAAGTTGAATCTAAAACTCTCCAAGTTGATCCATCTATGCTTACTTCAATGTAGATATCAGCTGCATCACTAACTTTATAGTAAACATCAACAAATGGTCTTCCACCCTTATCAAGCTCAAGGGTAAAACCATCAGTATTATCAGCTGCCACAATTGACCCACTTGTCGAAACGGGTTGAAGTTCTGAAAGTAAACTATCTATTTTGTTGTATAGGTCTGTTAGTGTTCTCGCATCAACTCCTCTTAAAGCATCTCTTAAGGTCGAAAGTTTTATGTCAAGCTGTGCTAAAATTGACTCAATATCAGCTTCAAGCGTTGAAAAATCTTTGTTATCTGCACCTTTCAGAGCATCTCTATGTTCAGAAAGTTTTATATCCAATTTACTGTCGAAATCTTCTTTCTTCAGCACACCTACAGCTTCGAGGGCTTTCTTGAACGCATCGAACAACCCCATTACTCGATCACCTCTAC
>Ga0190326_1000090_pt1 | contig 13106 bp, 14 predicted proteins | sample 4870111112_MG_FD_165049 | JGI IMG/M metagenome (GOLD analysis project Ga0190326, IMG submission 165049) | Hydrothermal vent sediment bacterial communities from Southern Trench, Guaymas Basin, Mexico - 4870-11-11-12_MG | ecosystem: Environmental > Aquatic > Marine > Hydrothermal vents > Sediment ... | reverse complement strand
AGAAAACAAGGACGAGATTCTGAAACTAAGAGATAAGCTCCCTCCATATGTATTCATAATGATCGTAGGTGGACTTTATCGTAAACCAGAGATGCATGTAGAGTATCAGGAAGATTATCTTAAGACGACATTCAAACAGAGATTTCCAAATGTAAACCTTGTTCAGAAGCTTGAAGGAGTAGAAGGTGTAGAAGAAAGACTTCCAGAAATGCTCAAAAAACCATGGCCAAAGGATAAGACATACTGGAAGCACATGCTTAAGGGAAGATGTCAGGATCTCGTATTCATGACAACACTTGAAAAAGCACCAACATTCTGTAAGGTAATAAGACCGATTGTAGAAGAACACGGCTATCCAGTAGACATGATAGGACACTATATCCAGCCAGTAGAAGAAGGAAGAGCATGCCAGGTAACATATAGCTTCTATTATTCAGAGGATGAAAAGGACAAGATCCTGAAACTTTACAAAGCACTTATTCCAGCAATATGGGAAGCAGGAGGATTCTTTAACAGACCATATGAATACATAGCACAGTATGTATATCCAAAAGCACCAGATTATACAGCATATCTTATGAGAGTAAAGAAGCTTTTTGATCCAAACATGATCCTTAGTCCAGGTAAGCTTTGCTTCTGGGTATAAATAAAAAAAAGGAGGTTTTAGGGATGACTTTCAAACTGGACTTAAACCTTGAGAATTACTTTTGGGAATCCCGTTGTTGCATGGGATGTGCAATGTGTAAATATGGTGACTGGACATATGTCCCTGCAGATCACGAATTTTCCTGGATATGCCCAGAATGGCAGTGGGGAAAGTTTGACAACTGGGGTGCATGTGGAAGGACAAGACTTATAAATGCACTTTTTGTAGGTGACCTTGACTGGTCAGAACCACTTATCCATGAAGCAGCATTCCGTTGCTTTAGCTGTGGTGGATGTGATGTAGGCTGTAAGCGTAATCTTGACCTTGAAATACTTCTTATGAACCAGTCCCTGAAAGTAGCTCTTGTAGAAAGAGGATTTGGAAGACCAGAGCATAAGGGAATAATTAACCTTATTCAGAGATCAGGAAATTATTATGGAATGGATAACAGGCTCAGAAAAGACTGGATTACAAGTGACATAAAGGTAGAAGAAAAGGCTGATGTTCTATTCTTTGTAGGATGCTGGGCATCATTTAAGTTCCCAGAAATAGCACAGGCAACAGCAAGGATCCTGAACAAAGCTGGTGTTCCATTTATGCTTCTTGAAAATGAAACCTGCTGTGGAAGCTTCATGTATGAAACAGGGCATCTTAGAGAGTTCAGAGCAGCAGTAAATATTACGATGAAGAAGATAAAAGACAGTGGTGCAAAGACAGTAGTATGTGCATGTGGATACTGCTATAAGACACTGAAGGTTGAATATCCAAAAGTCCTTGAAATTGCTACAAAAGACCTTGGATTTGAAGTCCTCCACATCTCAGAATTTGCAGACAGGCTCGTAAAGGAAGGAAAGCTTTCACCAAAAGAAAAGCTTGAAATGAGAGTAACATATCACGATGCATGCAGTGTTGGAAGACTCAGTGAACCATGGATTCCATGGGAAGGAATAAGAGATGCTGATGACTGGGGCAAACTTAAGCCAAGGAGACAGTTCAGACGCGGAACACACGGATGTTATGAACCACCAAGAAATCTGATCAAGGCAATTCCAGGAATAGACTTTGTAGAGATGTACAGACATCATCACAATGCATATCACAGTGGTGAAGGTGGAGGAGTATATGAAGCATATCCTGATACTGCACAGTTTGCAGCAGAAATGAGAGTAAAGGAAGCAGGAGTATTTGGTGCAGAAGCAATAATTACACCAGATGTCCACAGCATGTTCATGCTCAGAGATGCCCTCCAGAGAGTAGAAACTTCTGTAAAGAAGGTATATCATATCTCTGAGATTGTTGATCAAATCTATTCATAAGAAAGGAGGTTGTTGTTATGCAGGAATTCAAAGAAAGACCAATGCTTACAACATCAGAGATGAAAGAAAAGCTTAGGCAGCTTAGAACACAACCATACTGGTGGGATATGCCAGAAGAGGCATACAGAGAGATGGAAGCAGTTGTTGGACCTGATAAGATAAGTAGAGAGAAAGTAGTAAGACAGGCATATGTTGGAAGAGGATATGCAAGAGAGCTTATATGGTTTTCTGGTCAGGCATATCCTCCATGCTGTGTAGTTCAGCCAGAGACAACAGAAGAGGTTGCAGCAATTGTAAGGATCTGTAACAAGTATCATCTTCCATTTAATCCATGTTCATCACAGTGGGCATATAATGCAAATCCAAGATTTCGTCCTGATCAGGTCCAGATAGACCTTCAGAGGATGTGGATAATTGACATAGACAAAAAGAATCATCTTGCACATGTAGGAGCAGGTGTAAGATATGGACACTTCTGTCAGGCATGCTTTGATCATGACCATTACTTCATAAATACAGGAGGTGGATCTGCATCCTGTGTAATTGCAAATCATACAGTATGGGGTTGTTCTCCATTCAACTACAGAATGGGTAATCCAGAGCGTCGTGTATTGGCAGTAAAATGGGTAACACCAGAAGGAGACATAGTCCGCACAGGATCATGGGCAGGAAGGGATGAGTGTACGGTAGAAACAGGATTTTGGGGAGATGGACTTGGACCAAATCTGAATGGAATATGGCGTGGACACATAGGATGGTTTGGAGCAATGGGAATTGTAACAGAGATGACAGTAAAGATATTTCCATTCATAGAGAATGCACGTGAAGCAATGGTTCCTGAAGGAGTTAATCCAGACTCACACTTAAGATTCAACACGAACCGTGTTGCATGGCAGAACATTCGTCTTCCAAGCAGGAAGGCACTTGAGGACTTCTTTTATGAATTTTCACACTGTCAGATTGGAGCAGCGATAACAAAGGTTCCAGTATTCTGGAGGGTAATAGCAAAGGCACAGGACAAGGAAGATTTCTGGGAAAGGTGGAGTGGAGTTACGAAAGAAGACATAGACAACTTCCACATGGCAAGAGTTCTTCTTATAGGATTTACCAATGAGAAGCAGATGGAGTATGAGAGGGCAGTTCTTGAGGAGTTGACAAAGGAGTTTGGAGGGGAATTTACAAGGACTAAGCCATGGGATGAATCATGGTTTAAGAATGCTGATACTTCTGGAATGTGGATGATGACAAATGGTTATTCTTCTTCTGAAGGAGGACAGGAATGTCTGAGATGCTCATTTGAGACAGGAAAAATACTTGGCACTCTTCTTTGGGAAAGATATACTCCACCATTTATGCCAGAATATGGAGATCCTGGATGGTTTCAGGTAAATGACTTTGGTCATTCAAGCTACTTAGAGTTTTTGGTTTACATGAATGTAAGCAAATGTGATCCACTTTCTGAAAGGTATGATCTTCAGTATGTAAAAAGGATAATTGAGTGGCAATTTGAAGAAAATCCTTCTGTTGATGCAAAAACAGGATTCTTTAACTTCTTTTCTGGATCAGGATTCCCTGTTCTTGTTCAAGGACCATTCTTCAGTGATTATCAGATATGGATAGACAGATTCAAAAAGGAATTTGATCCAAGAGGTCTTTCAAATCCACCTGCACCATATGATCCAGAAACTTTTCTTGAGGAGATTCCAAAACACATTGCAACAAAGGCAAGAAGGATAATAAAGACAGCAAGGAGAGGATGAAACTGCGGTTTTCAAAACATGCAAAACAAAAAATTGAGGAAAGAAGGGTTAAAGTTGAGGATATAAGAGAAGTCTTAAAAGATGCTGAGTTTGTATTTTATGATGTGGAATCAAAGGCTTTTGTTTCTATAAGGAAAATTACATTTGAAGAAGCAGAAACAAACTTAGTTGTTGTTTACAAACAGTATATCCGTGTAAAGATATTGAGAAAGAAATCAGAAGAAAGGAGGGAAGAAAATGGATAAGGATAAAATAAAGGTGTGGTATGATGCAGAAACAGATATACTTTATGTGTCCTTTAAAAAAGGAGCTGGTGTAGATTCAGAGGAGATAAGTGAAGATATACGAGTTGAATATGGAAAATACGGAGAAATAGTAGGAGTTGAAATTCATAATCTTACAAAAATGGTAGCAAAATCATTAGTGACACAAGTAAAAGAAGTAGCAAAATTGTAAAAATGAAAAGATACAGGGATCTAAACAGCTACCTAAGAGAGATATTCGGTGTAAGGGTTCAAAAGATAGCTATTGATGCAGGATTTAGCTGTCCAAACAGGGATGGAACCATATCTCATAAGGGATGTATATATTGTGATTCAAGGGGATCTGGGACAGGAGCATACAGGAAGGGAATATCTATAAGAGAGCAGGTAGAAAGGGCAAGGGAGTATCTCAGAAAAAGGTATAAGGCAAAGAAATTTATTGCGTATTTCCAAGCATTTACGAATACATATGCAGACCTGGATGAGCTGAAAAGAAAGTATGATGAAGCCCTCTGCTTTGATGACATAGTAGGAATATCAATTGGAACAAGACCAGACTGTATTGATGAAGAAAAGCTAAAGCTTATATCATCATACAAAGAACGATACATGGTATGGATAGAATATGGGCTTCAGTCTGCTCATAACAGGACACTCAGGCTTATAAACAGAGGACATGACAGGAGCTGTTTTGAAAAGGCAGTTTATATGACAAAAAAATACGGAATAAATGTATGTGCTCACATAATACTTGGACTTCCTGGAGAGACAAAGGAGATGATGATAGAGACTGCAAGGTATCTTTCATCCATTCCTGTTGATGGTGTAAAGATACACATGCTTTATGTTGTAAAAGGAACAGAGCTTGAAAGGATGTATAGAAGAGGTGAGGTAAGGCTTTTTGAAATGGAAGAATATGCAGATATTGTATGTGATTTCTTGGAACACTTAAGACCAGAAATCGTAATACAAAGACTTACATCAGATCCACCAAGAGATGAGCTTGTTGCACCAGGATGGCTTCTTGAAAAAGGGAAGGTCATTAATCTCATAGAGAAAAAGCTTGAAGAAAGAGGAAGTTTTCAGGGAAACAAACTTGACCTGAAAAGGAATCTTCTATATCTTAAGGATTAAAAACAGAGAGGTGGTGAGTTTATGAGTCAGACTGCAAAGCTTATAGTAGACGGAAAGACATACGAGTTTCCTATAATCGTTGGAACAGAAGGGGAAAGGGCAATTGATATAAGACAGCTAAGAGAAAAGACAGGGCTTATAACATATGATCCTGGATTTGCAAATACAGGATCATGTAAGAGCAAAATCACTTATCTTGATGGAGAAAGAGGAATACTCCGCTACAGAGGATATCCAATAGAACAGCTTGCAGAAAAGTCTACATTTGTAGAAACAGCATTCCTTCTCATACATGGAGAGCTTCCTACAAAGGAGGAACTTAGAGAATTTTCAGAAAAGCTGAATGATCATTCACTTGTTCATGAGGATATGAGAGAGTTTTTTGAGAACTTTCCAAGAAGAGCCCATCCTATGGGAATACTTTCTTCTATGGTAACTGCTTTAAGGGAATTTTATCCAGAACTTAAAGAAGGAGACAGAGAAAGTATAAATACCACATTTGCCCGTCTTCTTTCAAAAGTAAGGACAATGGCAGCAATGGCATATAAGATTTCAAGAGGACACAAGGTCGTATATCCAAGACACGATCTATCATACTGTGCAAACTTCCTCAATATGATGTTTGACTCTCCTGTAAAGCCATATGTAATTGATGATGATGTTGTAAAGGCACTTAATGTATTCTGGATCCTTCATGCAGATCATGAACAGAACTGCTCTACTACTGCAGTAAGGCTTGTAGGAAGTGCAAAGGTAAACATATATGCAGCTATATCTGCTGGAATATCTGCACTTTGGGGTCCACTTCATGGTGGTGCAAATCAGGCAGTAATAGAGATGCTAAAAAAGATTCATGAAAATGGAGGAGATCCAAAGCCATTCATAGAAAAGGCAAAGGACAAGAATGATCCTTTCAGACTTATGGGATTTGGTCACAGGATATATAAGACATTTGATCCAAGAGAAAGGATAATGAAGAAGTGGTGTTATAAGATACTTGAAAAGCTAAAAAGAAAGGATCCACTTCTTGACATAGCACAAAAGCTTGAGGAGATGGTCCTCAAAGATCCATATTTTATTGAAAAAAGACTATATCCAAACATAGACTTTTACAGCGGTATATTCCTCAGAGCAATAGGAATCCCGGAAAACATGTTTACTGTTATGTTTGCAATAGGAAGGCTTCCTGGATGGCTTGCTCACTGGAAAGAGAGCATGGAAGATCCTGAAAGCAAACTATACCGTCCAAGACAGATCTATGTTGGTCCAAAGAAAAGGGACTATGTCCCAATTGATCAAAGAGGCTAACATGTGCTAAATCCACAAAAATAGCACTTTATACAGCCTTCTTCAAAGCTCAGCTTTTCTCCACATTCAGGACATACTGCAAGAAGCTTCTTTTCCTCTTTCTTCTTTTCTCCTTTCAGATATCTCTTTTCAAGGACCCTTGCAATTGCATCAGGAATAGAAAGGACAACACCATCCTTCTGAAAAACAGGATATTCTCCACCTATTCCCTTAAGCTGATCAACTATCTCCTTTACACTTACTCCTGCTCTAAGACAAAGTGAGATGAGCCTTCCTATTGCTTCTGTCTTTGCAGTTGTTGATCTTCCAGACTTTCCAATAATTGCAAATACCTCAAATGGCTTTCCGTCATATTCTGTAACAGTTACATAAAGGTTTCCATATCCTGTCCTTACTCTTGTCGTAAATCCTGGAAGTGTCTCTGGTCTTTCTTTTATAAAAGTTCCTTCTTTTTGCTCTTTTTTTGCAAATGTAAGGACCTGTCCTTTTTTGCTTCCATCTCTGTATACAGTTATTCCTTTAAGTCTAAGCTTATATGCAAGATCAAATACTTTCTTTACATCTTCTATTGTTGCATCATGTGGAAGATTTACTGTCTTTGATACTGCATTATCTGTATATTTCTGAAATGCTGCCTGCATCCTTACATGCCATTCAGGAGCTATGTCATGTGCAGTAACAAATACCCTTCTTATATCTTCTGGAATCTCTTCCATATCCTTTATTGATCCTTTTTCTGCAATCTTTTCCATAAGCTCCTTTGAATAGAATCCTCTTTCTTTTGCAATCTTTTCAAAATAAGGATTTACTTCAATAAGCTTTTCTCCTTCAAGGACATTTCTTACAAAACATATTGCAAAAAGAGGCTCAATTCCACTAGAACATCCTGCAATGATGCTTAGTGTTCCTGTTGGTGCAATTGTCGTAACTGTTGCATTTCTGTATCTGCAATCAGGTTTGTCCTTAAAGATGCTCTTTTCAAAATTAGGAAATACTCCCCTTTCTTTTGCAAGCTGTTTTGATGCTTCATGTGCTTCCCTCTGGATAAATCCCATAATCTTTTCTGCAAGCCTTATTGCCTCCTCACTGTCATATGGAATCATAAGCTGGATAAGAAGGTCTGCCCATCCCATAACTCCAAGTCCAATCTTTCTGTTTCCTCTTGTAATTTTTTCTATCTGTGGAAGAGGATACTTTGACATGTCTATGACATTGTCAAGGAAGCGAACTGCATACCATACAGTCTCTTTCAAGGAATCATAATCTATCTTTGGCTTTCCATCCTCTCCTTTTATGACGAACTTTGAAAGATTTATTGAACCAAGATTGCATGCCTCAAATGGAAGAAGTGGCTGTTCACCACAATTGTGCACAATAAAACCATTTGCATCAAATGCACCTACTTGAGGGACTCTTGCATCATATACATCCTCTACTCCATCCTGGACAATGTCTTCAACTGTTGCAACAAATCTTTCTCTGTTTAAGCTTCTTTTATAGCCTTCAACAGCCTTTTTAAGCTTCTCCATCTTTTCAACATCCCTGAATCCTATCCTCTTGTAGAACTCAAAAATACTGTCATCTGATATCACAAGTTCATACATACCACCTTTTCCATCTGGAAATAAGTGTTTTCTTGCTTCTCTTCTTTGATATATCTTTGAAAAGATTCCAAGCCTTAGGAGCATCCTCTGAACAGCTTTCAGAAGTTCTAAGTCATTTTTGGAAAGCCTTATGCTTATATCATGATTGCCAATTACAGTTCCATCAGAATCAAAAAGTCCTCTAAGAAGTCCAATATAGAACCCTGATGAAGCTTTTTCTATTTTTTCTGTAATTCTATTTTTATCAAGTTCCAGCTCTGTAGCTAAATCTTTCAATCTGGTGTCATCTTTAATTTTTCCATCTCCAAGCAAAAGTCCAATAAGATATCCTTCTTCTTCACTGTAGCTTCCATTCCAGTTTATGCCTCTATGGTTATTTAAAAGAATTTTATCACCTCTTTTAAGTTCTCCAGCTCTGCACCACTCAGTTTCAATCGTGTTTTTAACTTTCAGGACTGGATGCTCCTCAGTCAGTCTAACTTCAAATCCCTCTTTTGTTTTCAATCTTAATACTTTCTTGACTCCAGTAAAGAAAAATCCATCGCTTTCATATTGTTTTCCATTTAAGACTGCTTTAAATCTTTTCCCAATAAGTTCTTTAACCTGTCTTGCTCCTTCTGAAGTCATTATCCATGTATCAGCAGTTACACATGGATTTGTGCTTTCAATTTCTCCCAGCTCAGGAGTAGGATTATCCTCATTTATCCTGTCTATGAATACTATTCCAGGATCACCTGTCTCCCACGCACACCTTATTATCTCCTCATATACCTTTCTTGCATTCAGCTCTCCAACCTTCTTTTTTGTCCTTGGATCTATAAGAGGATAGTTTTCTCCTTTTTCAACTGCCTTCATAAATTCCTCTGTAACAGCAACAGATATATTAAAGTTGTTCAGCTCATCCGTATCCCTTTTGCTTCTTATAAACTCCATTATATCAGGATGATCAACTCTCAGGATTGCCATATTTGCTCCTCTTCTTGTTCCTCCCTGCTTTACCTGTTCTGTTGCAGTATTAAAGATCTTCATGAATGATACAGGACCTGATGCAACTCCTCCTGTAGATCCAACTCTGCTGTTTTTTGGTCTGAGCCTTGAGAATGAAAATCCTGTTCCACCTCCACTTTTATGAATAAGTGCAGCCCATTTAAGTGCATCAAATATCCCTTCCATGCTGTCTTCTACAGGAAGGACAAAGCATGCTGCAAGCTGTCCAAGCTCCCTTCCTGCATTCATAAGAGTAGGGGAGTTTGGAAGGAATTTCAGCTCTGTCATCATCCTGTAAAATATCTCTTCTATCTCTTTTACCTTTTCAGGACTTGCACCATACTTTTCTTCTGCAAGTGCTATGTGATGTGCAACCCTTCTGAACATCTGCTCTGGTGTCTCAATAATCCTTCCATTTTCGTCTCTTTTCAGATACCTTTTTTCAAGGACCTTTAGTGCATTTTCTGTAAGCTGCAGTGTCTTTTCGTGAAATATTTTACTGTCAATCTTCAGATCCTTCTTTATTCCATATTCCATAAGCTTTGCTTCTATAAGCTTTTCTATTACAGGAATAGTAATTATGCTCATCTCCATTCTGTTTATCTGCTCTTTCAGGAACTCTGCTATGTTTTTTGCCTTCTCAAGATCTATCCTGCCTTTTTCAACAAGAAATGACATGACTTTTTTATCCCATCCATTTTCTCCAAGCTCTATCTTTCCTTTTTCCGTAACAAGGACCTTTTTCCTGTTCATATCAGCCTCCTTATGTTGTGTTCAAAATAAATATAAACCACAATATGTAGTATGTCAAGAAGCAGAAATTCCTTATATAATCTTGAAGTTGTCCTAACAGGTTGGAAATGTTAAAATATCTGAAAAAAAGAGGAGGTTTTATTATGGAAGAAATCATTCAAAAGATAAATGAACTAAAAAGAAAGATTGAGGAAATAAAGGAGTATCTTTGACATAGAAGAAGAAAGGAAGAAGGTAGAAAAGATTGAAAAGCTAATGTCATCTCCTTCCTTCTGGAACAGAAACCAGGAAGAGATATCCCGTATATCTCAGGAGCTTTCTCTCAGCAAAGAAAAGATCAAAAACTGGGAAGATACAAAAAAGCAGATAGAAGACCTATATGAGCTTGCACAGATCATCCTTGAAGAAGGAGATCAAGAAGAGATAAAAGAGATCTCTTCTGAGATAGAAGCAGTAAGTGAAAAGATAAGAAAAATGGAAATAGAATCTCTTTTTAAAGATCCTGATGACAGAAAGAATTCTATAGTATCAATAAATGCAGGAGCAGGTGGAACAGATGCACAGGACTGGGCACAGATGCTTCTGAGGATGTATCTGAGGTGGTGTGAAAGAAAAGGATTCAGAACAGAAATCCTTGACATGCTTCCTGGAGATGAGGCAGGGCTTAAAAGTGTAACATTTTCTGTAAAAGGACCATATGCATATGGTTATCTTCGTGCAGAACACGGAATACACAGGCTTGTAAGGATTTCTCCATTTGATGCAAACAGAAGAAGACATACATCATTTGCATCAGTTTCTGTTTATCCTGAGGTTGATTCAGAGATAAAGATAGAGATAAATGAGAAGGATTTAAGGATTGATACATTTCGTGCATCTGGTCCAGGAGGTCAGCATGTAAATACAACTGATTCTGCTGTAAGGATCACACACATCCCTACAGGAATTGTTGTTACATGCCAGAACGAAAGATCACAGCACAGAAACAAAGAGATTGCACTGAAGATACTCAAGGCAAAGCTTTATGAGCTTGAAAAAAAGAAGCTTGAAGAAAAGAAAAGAGAAATAATTGATTCACAGAAGGAGATATCTTGGGGAAATCAGATAAGATCATACATATTTAATCCATATCGTCTCGTAAAAGATCACAGGACAAATCTTGAAACAGCAGATCTTGAAAGGGTTATGGATGGAGATATTGATCAGTTTATTGATGCATATCTCAGGATGAAGGCAAAAAGATCAGAGAATAACAGTTCTGTATAGCTGTCTTGCAAGTTTTGCTGCTGCATCATAAATACTTAAACCCTGATCAATAAATTCTTCTGGCTGATCCTTGTTAAGCTCAACAAATATTGCCTTGTATATTGCTATTCTCTGATCAATTGCAATATCCTGTGCCTCAGGAAGACTGTATTCATCTGCAGGAACAGGAGGAATTCCTACGATAATTGACCACACTATCTCACTTAATTCAGGAAGCTTTCCTGCTTTTTCCTTAGAAAGAAAACTTCTTTTTATCCTGTGATATGCGTTTATGAAAGACTTGTAGTCTCTCATCAGTAAATCACGAATGGAAGAAGTGCCATAATTCTTGCTTTTTTAATAGCCCTTGCAAGCATACGCTGATGTTTTGAACATGTTCCAGATATCCTTGAAGGAATTATCTTTCCTCTTTCTGTTATAAAGTTCTTCAGTATGTCTGGTCTCTTGTAATCTATTACGAGGCTTTTATCAGCACAGAACTTACAGTATTTTTTCCTGTAATAGTATGGAGGACGGGGTGGCTGTTGCTGTTGTTGCTGCTGCTGACTCTTATTTGCTTCCATCTTTTACCTCCTTCAGCTCTTCTTCTTTTTTCAGATCTTCTGGCTTTACTCTGTCTTTTAGCTTTATCACTATAAATTTTAAGACATTTTCATCAAGCCTGAAATTCCTGTGTAATTCTTCTGGAAGATCAGGTCCTCCACAAAATCTCATAAGAACATAAAATCCTTCTTTAAACTTCTGAACCTCATATGCAAGCTCTCTTTTTCCCCATTCATCTATAAGGATAACGACTCCGTTTTTATCCTGAACGATTTTACTGTATTTTTCAACGACTTTTTTATACTCCTCAGGTTCAAGATCAGGTCTTATAAGATAAAGTGTTTCATAATATCTCATATATCCCATAGCATTCTCCTTTTTTTGCAGAGAAAGGTAGCATTGTATTTTAATATTGTCAAGAAAGCTGTTATAATTTATTTAACGAAAAAAAGGAGGAAAAAGATGTTTGGAATAGGAATGCCAGAACTTATAGTAATCCTTGTTATAGTTCTCATAATATTTGGTGCACAAAGACTTCCAGAAATTGGTGCAGGAATAGGAAAAGGAATAAGGAATTTCAAAAAGGCTCTTTCTGAGGAAAAAGATGAGAATAAGGAAGTTTAAAATGGGACATCCTCTTCTTCATTTACTGTTTCTTCAGGAAAAGGAGGTTCTTCTCTTACTTCAGGCATTTCTGTCTTTGGACTGAGAATCCTTATTGTCTGTGCAACAATCTCTGTAGTATATCTTGTGTTTCCATTTTTGTCTTCCCATGCCCTTGTCCTGAGCTTTCCTTCAATGTAGACTTTTGCACCTTTGTGTAAATATTCCCCACATATCTCTCCAAGCCTTCTCCATGCAACAACCCTGTGCCATTCTGTATGCTCCTGTTTGCTTCCCGTATTTTTGTCTCTCCATTCCTCTGTTGTTGCTACTGTAAATGTTGCTACAGGAATTCCACTTGCAGTATATCTCAGCTCTGGATCTCTTCCAAGATTCCCTATAAGAATTACTTTATTTACTCCTGATGCCATCTTCTTCTCCTGATTTTTTTCAAAATTTTACTATAGCATACCTGCTAAATCAAGTTAAACTACCGTTACCTTAACTTTAACCCTCCAAAGCAGGAACTGGAATACCTCGTCAGGCAGTTTCCTGAAGCACTTTTCAGAGTGACTGAACAGATAAGGGATGAGAAAAAAGGTCTTTTCATTGCCCTTGACGACATAAACGCTCAGCCCTCTCTTGCCAGAATCTTCAGCATCATAGAAATAGGACCTCTTTCTGATAAAGAAGTCCGGGAATTCTTTGAACGCACCTTTAACTCCGTGAATATGAAGGTTGAGCGTAAGGCTATGAAATTTATGGTTCACTACTCCACTGGTCTTCCTTTCCTCATGAAAAAAGTATCTGGACGTGAAGGTATATCACACAGAAGCTTTGCAGTGACAGACCAGAGAGAAAAAAGTTCTTCCTTACTTCCTCAGAAGAATGAGGAAGCTCGGAATAATAGAGGAAGACAGAGA